>OLOB01000023.1_pt1 | contig 152901 bp, 147 predicted proteins | sample 1671911 | NCBI WGS metagenome assembly OLOB01 (sample SAMEA3136625, study PRJEB25190) | human gut metagenome | biome: human gut; feature: human-associated habitat; material: faeces | place: Austria | collected 2013
TGTTCAATTGTTGCCCAAAAATTCATAGCTAGCGTTCGAATTTGAATTTCAGCCATAATAATTCTTTGTCCACTAATCGTATCAACAGGATATTCAACAATAACGTGATAAGAGCGATAACCGCTGGGTTTTAAATTATTGATATAATCACGTTCTTGTATCACTTTCATGTCTTTGCGTTGACGTAAAAGCTCTAAAACATCGTTGACATCATCAACAAACTGAACCATAATTCTTAATCCCGCAATATCCTGCATATCTTGAGTGAGGTTTTCCTTTTTAATTCCTCGTAAAACCATTTTTTCTTTGATACTTTCGATTGGTTTAACACGTCCTGTCACAAATTCAATTGGTGAATGGCGTTTTTGCTTACGAAATTGCTTACGAATTCCTCTGAACTTAATTTTTAATTCACCTACTGCCTGAATATAAGGGTCCAGAAATTCTTCCCAATTCATAAGTTTTCAGCCCTCCTTTCTTGTCAAAAATAAGACTTTTGTATAGAATTAAACTAATTAGAATGTATACAGATCTATTTTTCAACTTAAAAAATTTTTAGCTCTGCAAATTCGATTCTAATTTCCTTTATTGCGAGCAAAGCAAGCCCCGAACAAGATTTTAGCTGTGTTAAAAATGGCAGGAACATCAATGCTTCTGCTACTTGGAAGATTTGAGACTTTAGACTCAAAAATCTTAATTGAAGACGGGTTGCGGACAGCTGCAAAAAGATGAGTTCTCCTAGAATCTTAATGATTCTGCCTCCTACTCTCTATTTTGCCTTTATCTGCGGATGCCCAATGCCTTTTGTGTCTTGTGTCCTGAACTTAGGTATGGAATACTCTGGATTCTTGAAATCATTCACTGGATAATTTCACCTACGGGCGACTCAAAAAAGACTTTTTCTTCAATTGAATACTTCATTATATCATAATAAATAAGCTTAACAAAGGAAAAAAGATGAACCATATTGAAATTGAATACAAAACACTTTTGACTAAAGAAGAATTTAATCGTATCAAAGACTATCTGCAGCAGGTTGAACCAATTGTACAAACCAACTATTACTTTGATACAATTAATTTTGAGTTAAAGACCCATAAAATGTCTCTGCGCATCAGAACTTTTACTCATAGTGCAGAGTTAACTTTAAAGGTTCCAAAAAAGATTGGAAATTTAGAATACAATCATCAGTTAAGTCTGACAGAGGCTCAAGAGATTATAAAAAGCAAACAATTACCCAATATTGAGATAAAGCAATTCCTTATCCGAGCAGGAATTAACTTAAGCAAGTTAACAGTCTTGGGAAATCTGACAACAACACGTCGTGAAATTAATACGAAAATCGGACTTATGGCTCTTGACTATAATTGCTACGCAGGACGGCAAGATTATGAACTTGAATTAGAGGTTACTGATGCTCAAAAAGGTAAGGCTGATTTTGAAGCTTTTTTAAAGGCGAACCATATTAAATTTAAATATGCTAGAAGTAAGGTAGCGCGTTTTTCTGCTACTTTAACTGAATAAACCCAAGGACAAAGTTTTTGTTTTCTTATTTTATTAAAGAGATGAAAAAAAGGGAAATTTTTGATAAAATGATTTCAGAATACAAAAGGAGCCTATTAAAACATGTCTAACGCTTATCCTGACAAACACTTAAAACTTTTTTCTTTGACTTCTAATACAGCCATTGCTGAAAAAATTGCAAAAGTTGTTGGTGTACCATTAGGAAAATTATCTTCTCGTCAATTCTCTGACGGTGAAATTATGATTAACATTGAAGAAAGTGTTCGCGGTAACGATATCTATGTCATCCAATCAACCAGTTATCCGGTTAATAATCACCTTTGGGAACTTTTAATTATGGTTGATGCTTGCAAACGCGCAAGTGCTAACAGTGTTAATGTTGTCATTCCTTATTTTGGCTATTCGCGTCAAGATCGCATCGCTGCTGCTCGTGAACCTATTACGGCAAAATTAGTTGCTAATATGCTGGTTAAAGCAGGTGTTGACCGTGTGCTAACCTTAGATTTACATGCTGTACAGGTGCAAGGTTTCTTTGATATTCCTGTTGACAATTTATTTACTACACCGCTATTTGCTGATCACTATACCAATCTTGGTTTGTATGGCGAAGATATTGTAGTGGTCAGCCCTAAAAATTCTGGTATTAAACGTGCTCGCAGTCTAGCACAATACCTTGATGCACCTATTGCTATTATTGACTATGCTCAGGATGATGATTCTTCGCGTGAAGAAGGTTATATTATCGGTGAGGTAGCAGGCAAAAAAGCTATTTTAATTGATGATATTCTTAATACAGGAAAAACGTTTGCAGAGTCCGCCAAAATTGTTGAACGCGGGGGCGCTACTGAAATTTACGCTGTTGCTAGTCATGGATTGTTTGCCAGCGGTGCCACTGAAATTTTGCAAGCAGCTCCTATTAAAGATATCTTGATTACAGATTCTGTTTACACGGAACAAGAATTACCTAGCAATTTACATTATTTGTCTGCTAGCGAGTTAATTGGAGAGGCAATCATTCGCATTCATGAAAGACGACCGGTAAGTCCATTGTTTGCTTATAATCGTAAAGGAGATGAAGCTTAAGTTGTGATTTATTTTGATAATGCTGCAACTACTCCTCTCACCTCAACAGTCATAAACGCTATGACAGACACGATGACTTCTGTTTTTGGCAATCCTTCTAGTATTCATACTTATGGTAGAACGGCTAATAAGGTCTTAAGAGAGCGTCGTCAACAAGTTGCTCAGATTTTTGATGTAAAATCGCGAAATATTATTTTTACTTCTGGTGGAACTGAGAGCAATAATACTGCCATTAAAGGTTATGCTCTAGCAAATCAGTTCAAAGGTAAACACATTATCTCAACTAGCATTGAACATCATTCTGTTTTGCATACTCTTGATTACTTAGAACAACGTTTTGGTTTTGAAGTGACTTACCTTAATCCTATCAAAGGTAAAATTCTTATGCAACAAGTTAAAGACGCTTTGCGATCTGATACGATTTTAGTATCTATAATGTTTGCTAATAATGAAACAGGAGATATATTGCCAATTCAAGAAATCGGCAATGTGATTAAAGAACATCAGGCAGTTTTTCACGTTGATGCTGTTCAAACAGTTGGCAAACTGCCTATTCACCCTAAAGAACTAAACATTGATTTTCTTTCCGCTTCTGCTCATAAATTTCATGGTCCAAAAGGGGTAGGGATTCTGTATGTTGCTGATAATCTTCATTTTGATAATCTGCTTCATGGGGGTGAGCAAGAAGAAAAACGGCGTGCCAGTACAGAAAATCTCATCGGAATTGTTGGTCTTACTCAAGCTTTAAAGGATAGTTATCTTCATCAGGAAAATGTTTTAAACTATATTGACGGACTCAAAAAGTTATTCCTAGATGAATTGGAAGGTTTAGATTACTATCTTAATTCTAATGAAGATGCTCTTCCTCATGTTATTAATATTGGTTTCCCTAATTATAATAATAGTATTTTACTGACACAATTAGATCTAGCAGGATTTGCAATTTCAACTGGTTCCGCTTGTACGGCTGGTACTGTTGATCCCAGTCATGTCTTGATAGCAAAATATGGATTAGATTCTGTACGGCTTCAAGAGTCAATACGTATCAGTTTTTCAGACTTGAATACTCCAGATGAGGTTAAGGCATTAGCAGTAAAAATTAAAGAAATTATAGGAAAATAAAATGGCTTTTGAAAAAACAATACAATTACCTGATTGTAAGTACAGTTATACAATCAGCTCTAAAGTAAAAAAATTTACCCTACAAGATACGACTTTTATGCAAAACAAATTAGGTAATTACGAATTAAATCGCCTATTAGAAAAGGTTCCTAATAGTGGGGAGGGTTTCCCATTAAAAATCACCATTAATAAAGACTTAACAGCCTTTAAACTGACCATTACAGATAAATCTGGACTTAGAGTTGTCAATATTTTCAAATCAGAAGAGAATCACATTATTCAGGATAAATTTTATTTTTTAATGGACAGTTTAGTTGAACGTGATATTTTTGAAAAGAAAGTTAGATAAAAGGCAAAGTAAAGTCTAACAGTGTTTAATATACTGGAGCCGTTAGTTTAATACAGAGATTGGAGAGAAATTTTTAACAATCTTATATCAATGGTTTGAAACAAAAGAAAACTTTTACTCCATCAAAATTAACAGTACCCCTTATAATTATGACCACCCGTCTAACGGGTGGTCAAATTTGTTATAAAAAAAACTAAAGACTATATAAGAAATGTCTATCACAAGCCCCTTCAAAAGATGTTGCATTTTTCACAAACTTTTTTTACAATAGTATATAGAAAAAGGAGGAAGTACAGTGACTTTCGATAAAACTATCCCTAAGGCGACAATCAAGCGTTTATCACTTTATTACCGTATTTTTAAACGCTTCCATTCAGAAAATATAGAAAAGGCAAGTTCTAAGCAAATAGCGGAAGCCATTGGTATCGATTCAGCGACAGTTAGACGTGATTTTTCTTATTTTGGCGAGTTAGGCCGTCGTGGTTTTGGTTATGATGTTAAAAAACTAATGAACTTTTTTGCTGATATTCTCAATGATACATCGACTACGAATGTCCTTCTTGTGGGAGTTGGCAATATTGGTCGTGCTCTCCTGAATTATCGTTTTCATGAACGTAATAAAATGAAAATTGCTATGGCATTTGATACAGATGATAACGAACAGGTCGGTCAAACGACAAGTGACGGTATTCCTATTTACGGCATTTCTAGTATAAAAGAAAAATTGATTGGTACAGACGTTCAAACAGCTATTTTAACAGTTCCTAGCAGTAAAGCTCAAGAAGTCGCCAATATACTTATTGATGCTGGGATCAAAGGAATCTTGTGTTTTTCACCTGTTCATCTTTCCTTGCCAAAGGGAGTTGTTGCTCAATATGTCGATTTAACTAGCGAATTACAAACTCTATTGTATTTTATGAATCAAGAACAATTCTAAAAAAAGATAAATAAGGAGATTCTATGAATAAACCTATTATTGGTATTTCGGGTAATGAAAGGCCACATGCTAAATTTCCCGATATCACTTGGTCTTATACACCATCTGGTTATGTCAAGGGGGTTCAGGAAGCTGGCGGTCTACCGCTAGTTATCCCTATCAGTGATCCCAGTTTTGCCGAATATTATGTTTCAATGATTGATAAACTTATCTTAACCGGCGGTCAAAATGTTGACCCTGTTTTTTATGGTGAAGACAAAGATACAAGTGATAACGATTTTTATTTGGCGCGTGATTTATTTGAGTTTGCTCTCGTTGAAGAAACGATTAAGCAAGAAAAACCTATTTTTTCTGTTTGCCGCGGAACTCAATTAATGAATATTGCATTGGGTGGCTCACTTAATCAAGATATTGAACACCATTGGCAAGATGCTCCTACTGACTATCTCAGCCAAAATATGCTAATTAAGCCTGATACCGCTCTAGAAAAAATTTACGGCACCTCTACTTCGATTAATTCCTTCCATCATCAGAGCATTAAACGTCTTGCGGATGATTTGGAAATTATTGCTTATGATCCTACTGATGATACTATTGAAGCGGTGACGTCTCGTAATTCTGATATCACTTTTCTAGGTGTTCAATGGCACCCTGAACTGCTGCTTGAATCACGAAAAGAGGATCGAGAACTTTTCAATTATGTTGTTAGAGAACTTTAAACAAGATCTGTTTCCTCACGAAAACTGTAATATTCTTTTTTCCCGACAATAATATGATCTAAAAAGACGATTCCTAAATCATCACAGGATCGTTTTATTTTTTCTGTAAATCGCAGGTCATTCTCGCTTGGATAAGTTGAACCTGAAGGATGATTATGGACAATAATAAGTGATGTTGCCATACTTTTACAAGCATAATGAAGGATTTCTCGGGGTTCAGCAACAGATCGTCTGACGCTGCCAATAAAAATGACTTGTTTTTTTATCACACGATTTTGAGTGTCAAGATATATAGCAATAAGGTGTTCCTGTCTCTTATCGCCTAATTCACTCATCATTATTTTAGCTAAACGTTCGCTGCTTAAAATACGTTCTTTAAAATTGTATTCAGCTTGATTGATTCTTTTGGATAATTCCAGCATAGCTTTAATTTCTACTGATCGTACTTGACCGATTCCTTCAATTTCCTGCAGTTCTTCTAAGGATAAGCTGCGAAAATCGGCCAAGCTATCTAGACCATTTAAAATTTTTATTGAGAGATTGAGAACATGTTCCTTTTTAGTACCAGTTCGCAATAATATAGCCAATAATTCTTGATTACTCAAACTTTCAGGACCATAAGTCATGAGACGTTCTCTAGGCAATAGTGCTTCTTTTGCAGAATGGATTGAATACATAAGATACCTCCACTATATTATTCGTGTTCAATTCATTCATTTCTTTTCAAAAAATAAAAAGATTTAGATTTTTCAGGCAAGAAGTCTAAATCTTTTTTTAGATTAAACAGATAGCATAAATGATTAAAACACAAATAATACTAAATAGAGAACCGATAAGATAGTATTCTGCAAAAGCTTGATTCTTAGCAATTTTATCATAACGAGCAATAGATTTCGCTGTAAACACTAAACCAATGGAAGCGAATTGTCCAAATAAGAGAAAAATTCCCATAATCAATCGCTCTAATAAGCCAATCGTCGCACCAGCCCCTGTAATGGTTTCATCTTCAATATTATCTTTAACTTGATATTTACTAAAGAAAAGCTTAAAAATAATATTTACTGGTTTAGTGATGAGAATAAGAAACAGCATTAACTTTAAAAAATACTGAAAATCACTAAGCCAGTTTATACTTACTTTTGTATAAAATTGATAAAAGATAATCATCATAATGATATGCAGACTTTGATCAATAAGAAAAACAGCTTTAGTTTTGATAAATGACCTATCCTTATAGAACGAGTTTAACAGTAATTTGCCACTATCAATAAGAACATGACTAAGAAAAATCAAAGATAATACCAAAAAAGAATGAGGAATCACAACACTAAGTAGTATTAAAGGTAAAGCAACAATGATAAGATGTCTGATAAGATAAGTCCAGTTGGAAGATTTTAAATCAGCCATTTTCTGGCTTTGCCACTGAAAATCAGCCAAAAAATGAGCTATCAAAAGGAGCGTTAAGACAGGATTACCTGACAAAAACTGTGATATAACATTTAGTTTAGTCATCTCTTCTCCTTCCTAATGGCATTTAACAGTAAGGTCGTAGCTACCTTTTTATTTCTGAGATATATTTTTAATCCGCTGGATTTTAGACGTTTATTGAAACTGCTGGGGCTTAAATCAAGTTTTTCCGCCATTTTTTTGTGAGAGAATTTTTCCTCATAAATCCCTGCTTGTAATAAGCCGTCAATTACTTCGTATTGAGTAACTGTCCACTTTGATTTTATAAATTCACAGGCAGCTAAAATAGCATTGATTTGTTGGCTCGTTTCTGTATCTTCTAAATCAACTGCTAAATGGTTGCTTCCATAATCATTTTTATCATGAATATAATCAATAGCAGCTCTGGCATGCCAGTAAGCAGGCCCATCTGAACCGATACTCTGTTCGGGGTTGATTTCAGTTAAAATACTACCGCTTCCCACTCCAAAACGAATTTGGTAAGGTTTGAAACCAAGTGCAATCTCATCAATAATTTGAAAAATTTGAGGATTAGGAACCAATAAAGCTTGAAATTCATCACCAGTTGTAATGGTAAAAGCTGATTTTAATAGTTCTTTGTATTTTTTATTAATTTGATTTAAGAGATTTTGCAATTGTTTTTGACTTTTAGGGCGATTGGTTATGGTTTTTGAAGAAATGAGATCGCCAATAATAGCGATGTAAATCATAAAACGCCTCCTTTAGTTTCCATTATAACAGAAATTTATAAAAATTTCTGTTATAATGGAAATTTTTATATTTGTCATAAGATACCTCTTTAACTATTAATAATAGATAAATAAACCTTGTCTTATCTTAAAAGCAATCCTATGTTTTTCAATCAAATGATACAAAACAGCATAGATTATAGTTACGATAATGACAATGATGGATGTGACAAATGCTACTCTTGCTACTGCAGTATAATAATAAGTAACCCTAATTTCATGAATACCATTAGGTAAATGAATAGCAGTTGATCCTGATTTGCTTAAAGCAGAAGATACCAACCGATTATCTACTGTTACCACTTGTCCTTTATATCTTTAAAAAGGATAAAAATAATTCACTCCCTGCCCAACTTTGTAAAAAGTCCTAAAATTAACCGGACTTTTCCATATGCTAGATAAACCCAACATTCTATCAATATGAAAATGCAGGTCATCGCCATTTAAGACTCCATTACTAAGAGTCAATAAAGGTAAAATATAAATGAGGCTAACTGATAAAGCAATGATTATAATTTGTATTTTATTGGGAAGACCATTATAACGATATTTTATACTATTATAGGTTTGATTTAAATGATTCATAATGATATAAAGTGATTTGTTATTTTTTACGTTTTTTGGCTTTTTTCATTCTTTTAGCCATTTTCTTCATAGATTGTTTCATAGCAAATTCGCCGACCTTACCTTTAAGTCCCCCACCAAACATTTGACTCATATCCATATTAGCACCGCTCAACTCTGACATATCTGGCATACCGCCTTGTCCCATCATTCCTTCAAGAGCTGATGAGTCCATGTTTTTAGGCATATTATTAGGATTAATCCCCATTTGTTTCATGACCTTATTCATATCACCAGACATGACACCTTGCATCATCTTCTTAGCTTGATTAAAATCTTTGATGAATTTATTGACATTAACAAAAGTATTACCAGAACCAGAAGCAATACGACGTCTGCGGCTCGGAGTTAGGAGGTCAGGATTCTCACGTTCTTCAGGTGTCATTGATGATACGATGGCGCGTTTTCTAGCAATTTCATCCTCATCAACTTTGACATTGGAAAGAGCTGAATTATTAGCCATACCAGGAATCATTTTAAGAATATCTTCCATTGGTCCCATGTTTTGAACTTGATCTAATTGTTCAATGAAATCATTGAAGTCAAAGGAATTCTCGCGCATTTTTTCAGCTAATTCAGCTGACTTTTGTTCATCATAATCCTGACTTGCCTTCTCAATTAAGGTAAGCAAGTCTCCCATTCCCAAAATCCGAGAGGACATGCGATCTGGATGGAAGGTCTCAATATCGGTAATCTTTTCGCCAGTACCAGTGAATTTAATTGGTTTTCCAGTGATTTGACGAACGGAAAGCGCAGCACCACCGCGGGTATCCCCATCAATTTTTGTAAGGATAACCCCAGTGACCTCTAATTGTTGGTTGAATTCGCGTGCAACATTTGCGGCTTCTTGACCAATCATGCTATCAACAACCAAGAGAATTTCATTAGGATTGGCTAAAGCTTTGATATCACGCAGCTCAGTCATTAATTTCTCATCAATTTGTAAACGGCCGGCTGTATCAATTAAAACATAGTCGTTACGATTTTCTTTGGCTTGAGCCAGACCTTGACTTACAATCTCAACTGCTGAATGCTCTGTCCCCATGTCAAAAACAGGTACATTAATTTGCTGTCCCAAAGTTTTTAACTGGTCAATAGCAGCCGGTCGGTAAATATCAGCAGCAATCATCAGAGGACGTGCATTTTCTTCTTTAACTAACTTATTAGCAAGTTTGCCAGCAAAAGTAGTTTTACCAGCCCCTTGAAGACCGACCATCATGATAATGGTTGGAATTTTAGATGATTTTTCAATTTCAGCCGTTTCAGAGCCGAGGACTGCTGTCAGTTCTTCGTTAACAATTTTAATGATTTGTTGGGAAGGATCTAAGGTATCAATAACCTCATGTCCAACAGCGCGTTTACGAACACGCTTAATAAATTCTTTAACGACAGGTAAGGCGACATCAGCTTCTAATAAAGCGAGGCGGATTTCTTTGGTGACTTCCTGTACATCTTTTTCAGAGAGTTTGCGTTTGCCGCGTAAATTTTTAAAGACACCTTGTAAACGTTCGGTTAAACTTTCAAAAGCCATAATATTTCTTCTCCTATTAAATCTTAATAAAGGGCTTGCTAACTAAAGACGGGTGATAAATCAGTATATTCTAACTCCTTCTTACGATGTTAAGAAAGCATGTCACTCTTTTAGTCTCTATTATCAATAATTGTCAATATGGAAATCTTGTCCTGCAGATAGGAATCATTAGGATATTTTTTCATTATAGCATCAAAAATTTCACTGCGGACGACGTAGTCAGAATACATATGAAGTTTCATTTCATAGTCTTCTAAAATTTTTTCGGTTCGCTTAATATTATCATAAACAGCTTGGCGACTAACGTCAAATTCTTCAGCAATTTCAGCTAAGCTATAATCATCTGCATAATATAGCTCAATATAATTCATTTGCTTATCTGTCAAAAGCGCCGCATAAAATTCAAAAAGTGCATTCATTCGATTGGTTTTTTCGATCTCCATAGGCTCTATTTTACCATATTTAAGCCTTAAAATCACCTTGTAAGGAAAGAAAATAAAAGAACAAAAGCTTTTAATTAAATAAGAGGCAGAACTTGTGTTCTAACCTCCTTATTCTTATTTATTACTTGTCCAAGATGCAACCTTCTTAGGATGTTCTTTAATCCATTTTTTAGCTGCTTTTTCTGGAGACATACCATTATTGATGTCAAGCATTACTGCTTCCATGTTTTTTTGCGTCCAATTGAACTTGTCAATAATTTTATTTGCTTTTGGTATATCTTTCTTCAGACCTTTTCGTGTAATAGAATGAATGCTTTCAATACTACCAAAATCTTTTTTCGAATCTTTTAGATATTTCAGTTTATATTTAGCAAACATCCAGTGTGGAGACCAAGCAGTTACAACAATATCTTTTTTATTCTTATATGCTTGATCCAAAGCTGTTGTCATTGCACCTGTCGAAGCAGAAACCAATTTCCAATCTGATAAATTGCTGTAGGATTTCAATGCTTTGTTAGCAGCTTTCATGATGCCTGCACCAGGTTCGATACCAGTAATCTTTTTATCAGCTTGATCAGTCAAATCTTCAATACGATTAACGTTTTTCATGTAAGTTGGTACAGCTAGACCTAATTTAACTCCCTTAAGATTAGGTCCTAAATCAACGATGTTATTCTTATATTTTTTATATTGATCACCATGAGTGTTTGGTAGCCAAGCACTGACCATTGCATCAGTTTCACCCTTAGACACTGACTGCCACATAACGGCATTATCAAGGGGAGTCATTTCTACTTTGTATCCTTGATCTTTCAAGACCTGAGCTAAAACATTTGTGGAAGCAACTTCGGAATCCCATTCTACATAGGATAATTTAATTTTTTGACCGCCACCTGCTGATTGTCCTTGAACAAAAAGTCGGGCAATTCCCGCAAAGACAAACAGAACAAGTGCAGCCAAAGCAATAATTGTATTTGTTTTGTTCTTTTTTTGATTAGCATCTTTTGTTCTTTGATTGGCGGTCTGACTAAAACGGTCAATAACAATCGCTAAAATCACCAAGGCAAGTCCATTAACAAAACCTGAACCGATATCAGCATGTTGTAAAGCAGATAAAACACCACGACCTAGCCCTGGGGCTCCGATCATAGATCCTGTTACTACCATTGAGAGAGCCAGCATAATAGTTTGATTGATACCAGCCATAATTGTATTTTTAGCAAGAGGTAGTTCAACTTTAAATAATTTTTGGCGCGAAGTACTACCAAAAGCATCAGCTGCCTCAATCAATTCCGTTGGAATTTCACGAATGGCAAGATTAGTAAAACGAACGGTAGGCGGCAAAGCAAAAATAACAGATGCAAAAACACCAGGTACGATACCGATACCAAAGAAGGCGACAGCAGGAATTAAATAAACAAAGGCTGGCATAGTTTGCATAAAATCCAAAATAGGATTGATAATTTGCTTGACAGTATTGTTTTTTGCCATCCAAATTCCTAAAGGAATACCAATCACAATAGAAATAAAACTAGATACCAATACTAAGGTGAAAGTGTTGACTAAATCATCCCAAAGACTTTGATTATAGATAAAAAGCAAGCCCAATAAGGTAAAAGTTGGTAAGGTCCATTTTTTTCTAGCTAGGAAAAAGGCGGCAAGCGTCACTAGAACAATTAACAGTAAAGGATTAACAAATAAGAGTGTATTTGTAATCCCATCCATAATAAAATTTCCGACTGACTGAATAAGATTAAACAAACCAGAAAAGGTATGTGTCAACCAGTTGGTCAAATCCTCAATCCAATCAGCAACAGGTAGTTTTCCTTGTAATATTAAATTCAAAACTATTCTTCCTCTCCTTCTGCTTCTGTATCATCCTTTGTATTAGCGAGAGCTTCAATAACTCGACCTTTAATGATAACACCTAATAGACGATTATTATCATCTGTCACTGCAATCGGTGCAGCAGAATCATAGATTAAAGGCATAATATCCGTAATAACTGTATCTTTAGAAACAGTTCGAACGTTAGGATCAACGGCCTCCTTTAAAGAAAGCCCCTTACGTCTGGCCTCAATAGCAGCTTCGGCTGAAAGTGACCCCATCAATTGACGACGACGATTAGTTGCCATTAACATACTAACTTCCTCATTATGCATTCTTGTGAGAGCGACTTGGGGACCATCTGTTTCAACAGCTGTTGTTAAAGGCTTAATCATAATATTCTGAGCTGTTAGAACTTTAGAACGATCAACATCTTCAACGAATTCGCGAACGAAATCATTGGCCGGTTTCGTTAGGATCTCTTCTCCGGTACCTATTTGCATGATTTGACCATCTTTCATAAGAGCGATACGATCACCAATTCTAAGTGCTTCGTTTAAATCATGGGTGATGAAAATGATCGTTTTTTGCACTTTTTCTTGTAAGTCTAACAACTCATCTTGCATTTCCTTACGAATCAAAGGATCAAGTGCGGAAAAAGCTTCATCCATCAATAGAATTTCTGGATCATTAGCAAGAGCGCGCGCTAAGCCGACACGTTGCTGCATTCCTCCAGACAGCTGACTAGGATATTGATCTTTAAAAGCTAAAAGATTAGAATTATCAAGAGCACGTTCAGCTAATTCAATACATTCTTCTTTAGGAACTCCTCTTAATTCTAAACCGAATTCTGTATTTTCCAAGATTGTTTTATGGGGAAAGAGTCCAAAGTTTTGAAAAACCATGTTAAGAGTGTGACGTCTCGCTTCACGAAGTTCTTCTGTATTCATTTTAGCGATGTCTTTACCATTAATATAAACATCTCCTGAAGAAGGTTCAATCAAACGATTCAAAAGACGCACCAGGGTTGATTTCCCAGATCCAGAGAGTCCCATAATAACAAAGACTTCTCCTTCTTTGACATCAAAACTAACATCATAGACACCAACAGTTGCTCCTGTTTTTTCAAGTATTTCCGTTTTACTTTTTTGTTCTTTAATCATCTCAAGTGCTGCTTTTTGTTTTTTACCAAAAATTTTGGTGAGATGTTTTATTTCAAGTTTATTCAACTTTATTCCTCTTTTCTAATCATAATCAAAAACCAACTGACCATATCATTATATAATAGTGTGGTCAGTTTGTCAAAAAAGAAGGAGAGCAAAAGAGAACCTTAAAAAGCAAAAATCAAGGTTTTCTTTTGCTCCCAGATAGTCTCATTTAAAGTGCATTATTATCTAAAAAGTAGAGACTATCAGTCTTCCTAATCATGTATAAGTAAACACAACAAATTAAAACTTTGGAACAGTTCTCCCAAAGTTTTAAATCGTATTAAGTTAGTATTTCATAAGATGTCAAAAAGATTTTTCATCCGTGAAAAAGCAAAGTCATCTCCAACAAAGTAAAGGATATCTCCTTTTCTGACAGTCGCGTACGGGCCGGGGGATAAAAGTAATTCTCCCTTACTTTTAAGAGCCACAACAGTTGCTCCTGTCTGATGCCATAAATTTAAATCTGCCAAACTTTTATTAAGATTAGCACTATCATGATCCAACAAAAGTTCAAAAGGTTCAAAAGGAAACTTTTTACGAATGAGGCTAGCTTGCGATAAAAAAGTATCCATCATTTTATTCATAGCATCAAGCTCTTGTTTTTGTTTTAACAAGCTTCTTTGAATATCTTGTTTCATTTCTTTTAAGCCTGCTGTTGCTTCAAATTTTTCTAAATATTCTATTGCCTTATCTCTCGAGACAACAATAACGCCGCTGCCTTGCCTGACTGAAACAATATCTAAATCTGCTAAAACATTAATGGCTTTTCTGGCTGTTTCAGGCGAGACATTAAAATAGCTGGCTAAAGTTGAACGTGATTTTATTTTTTGTCCTAAGGGAAATTTCCCATCAACAATTCGCTGAGCAATCCCAATAGCCACCTTTTGATAACGAGGACTGCTAATCATTCTTTCTTTTGTTTCCATTACTTACTTATTTTCTAAATAAAACTCAAAACGCTCACCGACATATTGGCTGCGGACATATTCAAAAGGCATACCATTTTCAAAATAGGAAACTTGAGCCAAGGTTAGTACTGCATGTCCACGCGAGATCGCCAAATAATCAGCCGTCATCTCATTAGCATTACTGGCAGAAATGGTTTGCTGACTTTTTCCGATAACAAAACCATGATCTGTCAACGTTTTAAAGAAATGCTTGGTAATAGCTTCCTTTTTGAAACTCTTAATAATCTTTTCAGGAATAGCTGTCACTTCAAAAACAACAGGAATATCATCTGCATAGCGAACTCGCTCCATTCGGATAATATAAGATTTAGGTTTAATATCTAAAAATTTTATTTCTTGTTCGCTTGGATGAACCCGCCGGTAAGAAATTAATTTGGTCGAAGGTGTTTTGCCTTGTGATTTTACAATTTCTGTAAAACTAGTTGTCCCACGCATTTTTTCTTGAACACGACTGCTAGCGATGTAAGTACCGCTTCCCACTCGACGCTCTAAAATCCCTTCTTCAACAAGGAGTGTTATAGCCTGTCGAAGCGTCATTCGGCTAACTTCAAATCGTTCTGCCAAATCACGTTCGCTAGGAAGACGATCGCCGATTTTCCAAAGACCTTCATCGATTTCTTTTTTGATTTGATCATGAATGCGAATATAAGCCGGTAACATCGTCTCTCCTTAACCACAAAATATTTTTTCGTACTAATGGTATCAAATTTAAAGGCATTTTGTAAAGTTTATTTTGCCACTATCTTTTAGCCTCTAAGAGGATTTTCACAAAACCTACTGTCAAATCTCATAAATTGTGTTAAAATAAAGTGATTATGTCTTTTACTAGTAAGTTTAGTAAAACTGTAGAAGAAAGGGAGATAATGACTGATATTAAAGATATTCAAAAAATTATCGTACTTGACTACGGCAGTCAGTACAATCAGCTGATCGCACGCCGCATTCGTGAATTTGGTATTTTTTCTGAATTGAGAAGCCATAAGGTAACAGCCGACGAAGTCCGTGCTATCAATCCAATTGGTATTGTCCTTTCAGGAGGACCAAGTTCAGTTTATGCTGAAGATGCCTTTGACATTGATAAGGAAATCCTTGATCTTGGAATCCCCGTTTTAGGTATTTGTTATGGTATGCAGCTTCTTACAGAAAAACTTGGCGGTAAAGTTGTTCCTGCTGGACAAACTGGCAATAGTGAATATGGTCAGTCTACACTTCATTTGACAGAAAACTCAGAGCTTTTTAAGGAAACTCCTGCTGAACAAACTGTTTTGATGAGCCATGGCGATGCTGTTACTGAAATTCCCGAAGGCTTTCAATTGGTTGGCGAATCAAGCGACTGCCCTTATGCTGCCATTGAAAATGTCGAAAAGAAAATCTTTGGCATTCAATTTCACCCAGAAGTTCGTCATACGGAATATGGCAATGCGATTTTACGCAATTTTGCTTTTAATGTTTGTAAAGCCAAAGGTGATTGGTCAATGGACAGTTTCATTGATATGGAAATTGAAAAAATCCGTGAACAAGTTGGTAATCGTAAGGTTCTTCTGGGGCTTTCGGGTGGTGTTGACTCTTCTGTTGTTGGCGTGCTTTTGCAAAAAGCTATAGGTGACCAATTAACCTGTATCTTCGTTGATCATGGCCTTCTTCGTAAGGGTGAAGGCGATCAGGTTATGGAAATGTTGGGTGGTAGATTTGGACTCAATATTATTCGTGTTGATGCTTCCAAACGCTTTTTGGATCTTCTTGCTGGTATTGATGATCCTGAGAAAAAGCGTAAAATCATTGGGAATGAATTTGTCTATGTTTTTGATGATGAAGCCAGCAAACAAAAAGGCGTTGATTTCTTGGCACAAGGAACGCTTTATACAGATGTCATCGAATCCGGCACAGAAACAGCCCAAACCATTAAATCACACCACAATGTCGGTGGTCTTCCAGAAGACATGCAGTTTGAATTAATAGAGCCGTTAAACACACTGTTCAAGGATGAAGTTCGTACTCTGGGGACTGCTTTAGGAATGCCAGATGAAATCGTTTGGCGGCAGCCCTTCCCAGGACCTGGACTTGCTATTCGTGTGATGGGAGAAATTACTGCTGAAAAACTTGAAACGGTTCGTGAATCTGACGCTATTTTACGCGAAGAAATTGCTGCAGCAGGTCTGAATCGTGATATTTGGCAATATTTTACTGTCAATACTGGCGTTCGTTCAGTCGGAGTTATGGGAGATGGTCGTACCTATGACTATACCATTGCTATTCGCGCCATCACTTCTATTGACGGCATGACAGCAGACTTTGCCCGTATTCCTTGGGAGGTTCTCCAAAAGATCTCTGTTCGTATTGTCAACGAAGTGGAACACGTCAACCGCATCGTCTACGACATTACCAGCAAACCACCAGCAACTGTTGAGTGGGAATAAAATATGAGAGTAACTTTGGCTAAGAAACCTTGATTTAACAGCGTTTTAAACATTATAAATTGTATTAAAATGAGACAAATTCTTTTGGATTGTCTCCAAAGTGTCTCTAAAGAAGCTCTTAATAGGGCTTCTTTTGTTTTTCTTTGAAAGGAGAATTAAGATAAGATGAGTGTTAACATTGACAACTAGCAAAAAACATTGTCATAGTTTGATTCACCTAGTTTTAAAAAAGCTTTAAAATCAACGTTTTCACAATTTTTCAAAAATTAAAATTTCATCTAGTTTCAACCAAACTTATCAAAATAAGGTTAATTTTCTATTAAAATAAGCAAAAACCGAACCAGAATTATCAAAGTTTACCTTATTAAACTATTTACAATATCTTTATTTTTACTGAGGTGAAATAGGAATTCACTACACGTCAGAGACAGAAAACTTTGATTTTATGCGATTCTTGAAATTCTAAAATTCAGTACATTGCATTATAAATCAATCATCAATCGAACGACTACATTTTTTGTGAAATAATTTAGAAGTTCGGATATACAAAATCACAGAATGAAGAAAAAGTCTATTTTTTCAAAAAGGAATATTTTGTTATGATACTTTCCTTAGGTAGCACGGACGGTAGCGACTTCCTTCGGAATTCCATACCTAGATTTTGAGCCTGGGTCTCAAAATCTCTGAGAGGCAGAAACTCACTGTTTCTGCCTCTTTTGCTACATCGGAAAGTATCGGGTCAGCCTTCGCTCATTTTTGTATCATCTTATAAAAATGAAAAGTGATATTATTCTATGATGAAATTTTAGAGAGAATTTAGTTTTGAGAGTTTGTCTACAACCTGAATCACTCTAACGCTACAGTTAGAGTGATTTTTTGATATCAATATATGAAAATTTCTATCAGCCAATATAGAATTGCATTATCCTAGTGAACAAGCAACGCTTTTCAGATTTTTGTTCCGAGAATATAAGACCATCATGGCGCAAGAATAGCCCTCCTAGTTACACTATTTTGTGATTTAACGGAGATATCAAAAAGTAAAGGAAATGATGAGTATGAACAAACCACGTCCGATTACATAATCAGCGTGGTTTGTTGTCAAGCATTAAAACAGGCTCTTTCACGTTTTTATGAGAAAGTCCTTTCTGCTGGTTTTGAAAGTGTGGTGATAGCGTGATTCAGAAGTCTGAAACTATCATTCAGCAGCTTTAAAAACAGTTGTTGAAAGTTTTGGAGACACCTATGTTGTTGCTGGTTTTTTTTAAAAAATCTGGCTATCTCAAAGAGAGAGGCACAAATTGTTTTATAGGCTATCCTATCTCAGAATATCTTAGCGATTATCAAAAAAGAGTTCCAAATTACGATACAGCAAAACAGAGCGATTTCCGAGCGGAAGTCGCTTTTTTCCATTTTACGAAATACACACATTTAATATTTAGCATAAACCATCGCATAGTTCCCTAATTTATTTACTAATCAACTTTCCGATTACTAACTGCTTCCACTATTTCTTGTTCTTTCAAAATCAGTACATCTCTAAAATAATCTATATCCTTGTCCCTGTTTCTAGCCTCAAAAACAGTTCTCCTAGAAAGCTCTCTAGTATTATTATTTATTTTAGGAACTCGAAAAATTCGATGATACACGTCAATTTTTTTCTCTCTAAGGATGTTTTTTGCATTGCTAGACATATCCAGACTTATTTCAATATCTTTTTGTTTCAAATCTTTATCCTTTAACATTATATATATCACTGAAGCTACTAGAAAAGTCATACACCCGTGTTCTCTTAACGATTCTTCACTTTGAATAGTGCCAAATTTTATTTTATAAATATCTGTGTCATCTTGAATACATAAAAGTAACACTTGGGAACAAGCTTTGCCTTTATAAAATAGCTCAAATCTGGCTTTCCAGCCAAGATAATCTCTAAAACTAGCATTTTCATTGTTTTCATTGAAATCTTTATAGCTGTACTTTTGACATTTCTGTCCAGGCCAACAATCATCTTCTCTGATAAAACACAGTATTTCCTCTGTTTGATAGCCTTCGTCTTTTTCAAGTTCATCTAATCTTACTTGCCACTTATCTTCATTTTCTGTTTTTTTTATTTTTTTCTCAAATAGTTTATTAAACATTTATCGCATATTCTCTCCAATTTATATTCTGTTGTAAAGATTATATCATACTAGATATCAATGCTCAAGATGCATTCGTATTTAATTAAAATTTGACGCTTTGTTATATAACAATGAGCGAGGAGTTGTACTTATTTAATTTAGAAATGTCAAATTCCTCAACCAACTGTTCGGCTAGGGCACTAATGCTATTAGAAATACGTTTTTCATTAACAGGAAACATCCTTCTAAAATCTTTCCAAAGTAAGGTATAGAAGTTATTATAGATATCTTTGTTTTCTTGTAATACCTCCTTTAAATCGCTACGAATTTCACGGAACATCTCATCGTACTTAGATTCCAACTGCTTTTCATTAATGAGATAATATTTTATAAATTTATCGAAAATTGTTTTTAGATTGTCCCTTCCAAAATCAACAGTGGAGATAATATCACATATTTCTGGGAAACCCGCTTGTTTCATAGCTAGATTCAATATAAAGCTATTGTCCTTTCGCTTCTTCCCTATAGGAGATATGTCGAGTGTAATAATTGTTCTGATAATATTTACAAAAAACAAAATATTCTTTTGAGCTTTTTTCTTGTCACTCAAATCGACTCCGACTCTTTGTAATTCATTTATCACTTTATTAATATAATATTCATCAGAATTATTCCAGTTATTGATTAACAAAAGAGTTTTGGTTATTACACAATATCCCTGAACTTCTAGTTGTATACCATATAAGTTTTCAATAAAATTCTCAACTTTTTGATGAATATTTGATTCATTACTTTCATTCAAATATTGAAAATAATAACTATATTTAGATATTGAGTCCTGTATCCTATTCTTTACCTTTCTTTTAATTAAAATGTAGTCTTCCGTAATCACTTTGTAGTTGATAAACGACTCTACAAAATCTATGGAATATAAAGCTCTATTGTCTTTCACACGCAGGATGCTTTGTCCGCTGCTTTTTTCAAACTCTTTTAGTTGTTTTCTAAAAGTTTTTAGGGAAATTTTTTTAGTCTCTATAGCAAATCTAACATTGTTTACATAAGGTAAGAAATACTCCGTATACCAAAAATATGATTCTTCTATAGTTATATATGTATTATCTATATTCATAGTTTGTACTGACAGAAACATCAAATATTCCATGAATATTTTAATTCCAATTTCATCTTCTCTCTCTTTATTTGAATATTCTTGGGAGACCTTTTTATAAAAGGCCAATGAAATTTTTCTTAAGCATAGAGCAACTTTAGAAAAACGATTAAGAAAGTAGTCTGCATTTTGTAGATAACATTTAATAGCAATTAGTAGCTCTCGTATCCTGATCAAGTCAATTTCTGAATCAAAATTAAAAGATACTATGTAAGCGTTCGTAAAAAAATCTAAGTCATCCACTTCCTCAAACAGTGTTAATTGTCTCAAAAAAAAGTAATCTTCAACATATTTTGATTGAACAATTTCTTGGAAGAATACAGGACTAATAATTCTATAACTTAGATAATCACAAATTCCTGATATCAAGTTTTCGCTTTCAACACTTCCAATATAATCGTACATAATACAGTATTCCTTATACCCGTATCTATGTAAATAGTTCATAGTATGTTCTATCGGAGAATTTAATAATTCTTGAGTTGGTGACTTTATTCTATAGTATGGCAATTTTACCTCCTAAGTACCTTATCTATTGGGTTTCTCATTTTTGCTTAAAATTTGGAATAGAGAATTTGAACTTTTTATTCTAATCTAAAACTATCAACGTTGATAAGCTTACTTTGAGAATGCTGAATCAGTACTAATTTCTTTTATTATATCATTTTGATGCTATTACATAACAGTAATCTAAAAAATAATACTTAACGAGGTAAAACTTATGAAAACACATAACCGTAAAGGTGGCTATTCAGCCAACACTGCTAAGGAATACATTGACAACAAGCAAGCTATTTACTGCTTAAGTACAGAACTCGAACCACAACTTAAGTTTGAAGACAATCAACCAACTGGAGAGATTATCGCTTATAAAGCTTGGTTTACTCAAAAAGGACTCCCGCCTTTTGCTGTTAAATTTGAATCAGAAGTTGAACTACCTGCTTATATGGCAATGGTGACGTTCGATAATCTTCAAGCCTGTGAGGTAGGCTTCAATGTTTACTTCAAAGCTGACAATCTCAAGGAGGTCAAATAATGACCAATAAAGAACTGGCTCAATACTTGCTTCAAAGCCTCAATATGGGGCTTGGAGCACTTATGCAGGGAGAGACCAGCTATACCAATAGTTTTGATGTCAAGATTATGTCTGATGGTTTCCTCTTTATCCCACGTCTTCCAGCAGGCTATATCATTGATGATGACCTCTATCAGAAAATCTTTTTAATTGCCAATGCTGCGTTATATCCACGTTACACACTTTTAAAACAAAACTCTGCCTATTTTATGGCTCTTGATACTGATGACATTCATGTACAGCGTGGACTCTTCTTTCTTTGGAAGAAAGGTGTCTCTGAACGGCTGGTTATCCCGGATTTGGAAGAATTCACGGTATCCCAAAAGGACACCTTCATTCCCATTATGAAGAATCTATCCCTTGATTATAATAAAGTGACCTCTCTAGCTATCGCTGGCAATAGTGGTTCTGGGAAATCCTATGCTTTGACTTACTTCTTAAGTCTTTTAAAGCCTATTTCTGACCTTATCATTGTAGACCCTAAGTTTGATACCCCTTCACGTTGGGCTCGTGAAAACGGCATCGCCGTGATTCATCCTCAGAAAACCCGCTCTAAGTCAGATTTTGTTTCAGAAATCAATGAAAATCTTAGCTCCTGTTTAGGACTCATTCAGCAGCGGCAAGAGATTCTCTATGACAATCCTGAACATCAATTTGAACATCTGACAATTGTCATTGATGAGGTCTTAGCACTCTCAGAAGGGGTCAACAAGACTATTAAAGAGTCGTTCTTTTCTCTCTTATCACAAATCGCTCTGCTTGGACGAGCTACTAAAGTCCATCTTTTCTTAGTTAGCCAGCGTTTTGACCATAACACCATTCCTATCTCAGTTCGTGAACAGCTCAATGTTCTCATTCAGATTGGCAATATTAACAAGAAAACAACGCAATTTCTTTTTCCCGATCTTGACCCTGAAGGAATTGTCATTCCAATAGGTAAAGGAACAGGGCTGATTCAGATTATTGATAATGAACACCCGCATCAAGTCTTACCGCTGCTTTGCCCAACCTACTTCACAAAGAAAGGAATTCTGTAATAATGAAGAGAACTCTCTTTCAATTAACATTTAATCTTAATGTAACTCTTTTAGTGCTTAGCTCCTTGTGTTTCTTCCTGAAATTTGGCTTTAGTCTCCTCATTCAATTGCTCGAAACTTCTAGACTATCAACTACTTATGATGTCTTTAGTCTTATTAGTGAGAAGTTAAGTCTCCTTGCACACTATATTCAGCTAGGTGCCCTCTATCTTGTCCTAATTCCAATCTTTTTGATTGTCATTGAACTCATTCAGCGATTGACGAAAGATTCACTTTGGAACTATGCCAAGTCCGTTTATCAGACCTTTCGCATGCGACAATTCCTAAAACAAGAGAAACAGTCTGAACCCATTATCACTGTTGAAAATCAGACCGTGACCCGCTTCAATCCGATTTTGAAGAGCTTTAATCAGGCTGTTTCAAAATGCACTGTGGACGTAAGGAGAGACGCTGTCAGTCTCTTTATCAAGATTCCAAAAACCCAGCAGGCACAGAAACTTTTAAAAGAAATGGAAGGGCATATCAAGGAAGAAATTGCCAGCCGTAATCCGAGCTATTATTTTTCATCCCCTCATCGAGTCAAACAGGCGCTTTGGTTCACAGGAGCTAGACGTTAAGGAAAAGGCGGTGCTTGGCTCACGTAGTGAGAGCCAAAAGGCACTGCCTTTTCAAATGATATTGTAATGCGTGTAATGGGGTTACTACGACCCCCATTACACCAATAATCACTAATCAAAGAAAGAAAGACAATGACAAAAGAAAGACGCTCAAATAAATGGGCATTCCTACTCTATCAAGAGAGTGCCCCTGAAAATTACTTAGAAGTTCTTAAAAGCATACACGTGCCATTCGTACTCAGTCCATGGCATGACAAGGATATCAATAAAGAAACCGGAGAATTTAAGAAAGCCCACAAACACGGAGCCCTATATTTTGATACACTTAAAAGCTACTCTCAAGTTTCAGAATTATTGACTAATAACTTAAACACTCCAGCTCACGTAGAAATTGTGATGAGTCCTAAGGGCATGTACGATTATTTCACCCATGCGGAAAATCCAGAAAAGACCCTTTATGATATTAATGAAATTGAATCGGGTTGTGGGTTTGAATTAGATAAATTTCTAATCAGCAACAACGACGAGTTCCTATCGCTCGTTATCGATATTATTGAGGAACACAACTTCACAGAGTTCAACAATCTAGTCAGGTATGCACGGAAAGAAAATTTTAAGCTCCTTGACCTAATTATGAATAAGACCTACTTCTTCGCTAAGTATTTGGATTCGAGGAGATATAGTAAAAAGAAAAATGGAGATAAAAATGGATAATAATAAAACTATAAACTATCAAAACTTAATTCAATTTGGCTTCCCAAAGGCTACTGCTCAACAAATCATTAGACAAACAAAGTTAAAAATGGTACAACAAGGTTATACAATTTATAATAATAGACGACTTGGAACTGTTCCTATTGTCGCTGTTGAGGAGGTTCTTGGCTTTAAGTTACTCAATTAGAAAGTGGGTAACTGATGGCAAAAACAAATTTTCAGGATGTCTATATTGATAATAAAGGTCAATTCTATTATGAACTAAGCTTAGGTAATGATAAAATTACTGGAAAGCGTATCAAGAAAAAAGCCCGTAAAAGTGCTAATGGAAAGAAATTTTCATCAGCTAAAGAGGCTTATGTAGAAGCAATTAGAGTTAAAAGTGAATATTTACAGTCAAATGGTTACTCTAATTATGATATGACTTATGAGCAATTCATGCAGAACACTTACTTGCCATATTATAAATCTGAAGTAAGTACTCATACCTATTCAACTCGTCAACCATCTTTAAGATTACTTATCAGACGTTTTGGCAAGAAAAAGCTGACGGCTATTTCTATTAGAGATGTTCAAAATTTTAGAACATGGCTACTATCAGAAAAGGGTGCTAACTATTCACAAGCATACGCTAGTTTAACCTTTGGAACTTTTAGAAAATCACTTGAATTTGCAGTTAGTATGCAATATCTTACTACTAATATTTCAATGAAAGTCAAAGCAATTCCAAAAGGGAAAACTGTCGTTGAATATTGGACGAAAAGCGACTTTGAAGAAGTTATCAGCAATATCTGTATCTCTGACTTCTATGAGCACTATGCTTCGTTATGTTATGGCTTTACTTCTGCACTGGTGTGCGTGTAAACGAAGGAACGGCTATCTGGTGGAATGACATTGATTTTGACAAAAAAGAGCTCAGAGTAGCTCATATGCTGATTATGACAAACAAAAATAATTGGCGAAGACAAAATCATACTAAAACAGATTCAGGACTTCGTATCATTTCATTAGATGATGATACATGTCAAATTTTGAAAGTGTGGAAAGAACGTCAGTCCAAACTTAGAAAGGTAAATTTTGTTCTAAGTTATGATGGCACTCCAATGCTCAAGTCAACCATTTCACGTATCATCAAGCGTTATGCTAAGTTGGCAAATGTTCCTTTGATCCAAGCAAAAGGATTGAGACATTCTCATGCTTCTTATCTTATCAACGAGCTAAACGCTTCTGTTCTGATTGTCTCTAAACGACTAGGACACTCCAGTCCAGAAATCACTTTAAAGCATTATGCTCATATGTGGTCAGGCGTTGATAAGGGGCTTGCAAATGAAATGACTGGCTTAATCAATATACGCCATGCAGAAAATACTAAAATCAATTTCAATGGAAATCAAGCATTACTGAGAGAGTCTCCAAAACTGTCTCCAAAATCAGAAAAATAAGCTGAAAATACTGTTATATCAACGATTTAATGACCTCATTTAGTCGTTGAGTGGGAATAATACTTTAAACATTAAATGTTAAATGCCAACAACCTTTTTCTGTTGGCTTTTTATACGTACATTAAAACCCTAGTTTTTTATTGAAAGCTAGGGCATAATTATTTCATTATCTGCAACACTATTACTTAACTACTAATATCACGCGATTGATTGATTAAAAATGAGATGATAAAAGAGCATATAATAACAAGACAAGCGATTATTATATGGATAGCTGCTGGCTTAGTCTTAACAAAAATATCACTGGCATTGCTATAATAAAAAGGAGTGACATATTTGACAAATTTTATCTTGGAAATAATGCGGCACATCACATCCAATAAGTAAGCCATAATAGCGATTCCTAACGCTAAGCCGATTGGTTTTCGTTTACTTATTGCAGAAATCATAAAGCAAATACTAGCTATCTCAAATTGCATTAAAAAGGCAAGCAGATGATAGATATAGTAAGCATCAAAATCAAATGATTTTCCTAGATAGACAAGAGCTAATAAGTCGAGTCCCATGACAATAACATTAAAAAGGGCAACTAATATAAAGAGACTGAAATATTTCTTTACAACAATAGAGGTCCTGCTAAGTGGCAAGGTATAGAGAAACTCTGCTGTGTGTCCTTCTTCTTCCTTAGAAAGCATGAGAGCTCCAGTCATACCAGCAAACATAGCACCGCCAATAGCAACAATCATAGCGATTTGTGTTGCATAATAACCATTTAAGGTAGAAATATTGAGTTTATTCATACCCAAAGCTGTCGAAAAACTCCCCATTTTGGAAAAAGAAGTTGCAGCATCTTTCATACCATCAGCGACATTATCAAACAGCAGGATACAAGCACAAGAAAAGATGCCGATACTGAGAGACCAGATAAGTAAGGTACGCCAATTTGATTTTATTTCATGATATAGTATGGTCATTGTCTTTCTCCCCATAGTAATGTAAAAATAATGATTCCAGTGATGGTTCTTCTATCAAAAGATCATCAGGATTCATTTCCTCAAGCTGTTTAAGCAAATCTTTCATAGAACCGCTATAATTGAAAGTCTTCAACTTACCGCCTTTCCAAACAGACACTTTCCGCAACATGCTGTGTGTCAAATGATGAATAGCATCAACTGTTACTATTTCACCATTTTTAAGAATAGCAACACGATCACAATAATTCTTAATTTCCGATAAAACATGAGAGGACAAGAAACAAGTAGCTCCTTTGGAACAAGCTTCCTTAATCAATTTAAAAAAGCGCTCTTGCATTAAAGGATCTAACCCTGATGTTGGTTCGTCTAAAATAATAAGGTCTGGTTGATGCTGCAAGGCACAGACAATACTAACTTTTTTACGATTTCCTAAAGATAGTTCTTCTATTTTTTTATCTGAAGGAACCTCTAAAAGTTCAGACAAGCGTTTGGCCTCTTGGCTACAGTCTTTTTTACGAACTTTAGCTGCAAATGCGATAACATCTTTAACTTTCATGGTTGGATAAAACATGGCTTCCGATGGCATATAACCAATATGATGGAGGCTTTCAGTCAGCGATCCATAACGACCTCCGAAAAGTGTCATCTGACCGCCACTTGGCTTAATCAGCCCCAAGAGACAGCGAATAGTCGTTGACTTTCCTGCACCATTTGATCCAAGAAAACCAAAAATCTCTCCTTTTTTGACAGATAAAGAAATATCTTTAACCCCAATATTTTTCTTATAATATTTTTGCAGATGCTCTATTTCAAGAACTGTTGCTTTTGATGAATATTCCATCTCATATCCTCACTTCTTCTTTTTATAGTCTTCTAACAGTTGATTTAAACGATTAGTATCAATTTTTCGCTTGATTTTATTAGCTATATAAACGCTAAAATAACAAATAAATAGATAAATGCTAAAAAACCCTAAAATCCAGCTTATATTTCCTCGACCAAACCAACCCAATAAATAAGCTATTAGGTCATAAAGAATAATACTAGCCACAAGTCCTAGCCATTCTTTTAAAGCAAGATGCTTAGCTTCATCAAAATCATTGAAAAGATAGACTTGAACATAAGTCACAATATAGGCACAAGTAATCATTTCAATGAGAAAAAGAATACTAATGTGATACTGATGGTGCCATAATTGAAAACCAGCATCAAAGATCAAAAGGCACAAGGTATAAATGCAGGTTTTATAATCAATAGCAATTTCCCTACTTAAAAAACCTTTCCATCTACTCTTCATCTTGACCTCCTTCCTGCAAAATCGTTCGAATTCTGTTAGCATACTTTCGTGAAATGATAATTTCTTCCTTGTTTTCCATAGTTGCACGAATTCTTCCATAAGGCTCACTATTGAAATAGTGAATTTTATAGATATTGACAATCATTGATTTGGAACAACGAACGTAACCTAACCGATAGTAGCTTGCTTCCAAATCTCTTAAACTATGAAAGATTTGATAAACCTTATTTTTTGTATAAGCAAAGACAATGCCATCAACACGTTCACAATACAGAATGTCGTCTAGCCATAAAAAAGTATTTCCTTTCTCACCTTTGGCTAATAGTTTTTCTTTTTGGCGAGAGGTTAAATTGACAATTTCTTCAATGGTGGGATTCATCTTTTTATAACGAATGACAATTTCGTCATCTCCGTTTTTAATCTTTTCCAATTTTAACTTCACGGACACTCTCTCCTTTTGTAAAATAAGTATATCAAAAGCAATTTTCTTGACAACAGTTTTTATGTCAAGTTGCATAAATTCTTTCTAAGTTGCTTAAGAAATTTTTAAAAATTTCTTTACACATACATGTACATGCTTGATAAAAGGACCTCTCAAATTAGACTCCTATAAGAAAAAGCAAGCCTTGGCTTACTTTTTAAATTTTATCTTTAATTTTGAAAAGTTAGTGATATGTTTTTATTTCCCCCATAAGAAATTAATGAGGAACTTATCAACCTGGGGATTTTCATGTAATTTGCTATGACCAGCAAGTTTACCAGTAAAGCGATGCTCTTGGTAAGATTTGGCTCTTTCACCAATAAGATATTTCAAAGTTCGTGAAGAATCATTGGTCACAATACCATCCGAACCATCTCCTTTGTCGCCATATAAATTTAGAACATCAACTTGATCTTTAGGATAGCGTTCTTGCAATTTTAAGAGTCGCTTATAGGCTGCTGTCATCGCATTAGGCTGTCCTGTTTTTGCATTTATTGTTAAATTTTGTGGGAGATCATAGTTTTTAATTCCATCAAAATGTCCAGCAATATCAACTTGCTTTTGCAGCTGCGGCAAAGTCTTGTCTTCAGCATTGGCCAACATATAAAAATTAATTGCCATATTTCCCATTGAATGGCCTACCATGTTCATTTTCTTAAAATGATAGTTTTTTTGCAATTTGCTAACAACAGCTTTAGCATATTTAGCATCAGTGTCATAGTCAGCATTGCGATTGTCAGCAAAATTCACTTTAACAATAGGGTTAATCGCATTTTTAGGAATCTTTCCTACCAAGGTAACATGACCATTTTGATCAACATCCGCAAGAATAACTGTTTTAGTCACACCAGCTTTTTTAGCTGCATTGGTCATATGCGTCTCTGCATTAGCGCTGCTGCCATAACCATGAAAGAAAATGGTCGGTGTCCTTGATTGTATGTATTTTGCTTTATTGAGCTGTCCAGCAGAGCTTCTATAATAAAACAGTCCTAGTCCTAGGCAGATAATAAAAAGACTCAGAAAGATAATAAGGAATTTTCTCTTTTTCATTTGCTTTACTTTCTATAATAGCTTGAAAGATTATTCTAACATAATTTCTTAATCAAGCAAACGTTTTTGCATCCAAACAATATCATGCCATTTATCAAATTTGTAACCGACTTTTTTGAAATGGGCAACTTGTTCATAGCCGTGCTTTTTATGAAAAGTTAGGCTGGCGTTGTTGGGTAAGGCAATGCAAACCAACAGATTAACAAAACCAGCTTCTTGCAAATTTCTTTCTAAACTAGCATAAAGTTGACTGCCGATATGCTTACCCCGTGCTTCTTCTTTGATATAGATCGATAATTCAACTGTCCAATCATAAGCTGCACGATTATAATAAACTGAAGCATAGGCATAACCTTGCAGAATTCCCTCTTCTTCTGCAACCAGATAAGGAAATTTTTGCTTTGTTTTTTCGATACGTTCTTCAAATTCTTCTAGGCTAGGAACTTGGTATTCAAAGGTAATGGCTGTCTTTTCAACATAGGGGGCATAAATAGCAATTAATTGTTTGGCATCCTCTTTACAAGCATCTCTTATTTTCATTTATACATTCACCTTAAACTAATGAAAAAGCAGGATAGTTCACTATCCTGCTTAATTTTAGAACAAGCCAAGGGCTGTTCCATCTGCAGCAACATCCATATTAAGAGCTGCTGGTTTTTTTGGCAATCCAGGCATAGTCATGACATCTCCTGTAAGCGCAACGATAAATCCTGCACCTAACTTGGGAACCAATTCACGAATAGTAATATCAAAGCCAGTTGGGGCACCCAGTAATTTCGGATCGTCTGAAAAACTGTACTGTGTCTTAGCCATACAAATTGGTAAGTTATCCCAACCATTTTTAACAATTTGGGCAATTTGTGTTTTAGCTTTCTTTTCAAAAATAACTTTATCAGCACGGTAGATTTCCTTGGCAATCTCAGTGACTTTTTCTTCAACTGAAAGATTATTATCATAAAGACGTTTATAATGGGATGGATTATTTTCAATGGTATTGATAAGCGTATTTGCCAAGTCTACACCGCCATCAGCCCCGTTAGCCCAGACACTGGCTAATTCAACAGGTACATCGATAGCCGCACACAAGTTACGAAGAACAGCAATTTCATCGTTCGTATCTGTGATAAATTCATTGATAGCTACTACTACAGGAACGCCATATTTACGCATATTTTCAACATGACGTGCTAAATTGGCAAAACCAGCCTTGACCGCTTCAACATTTTCTTGATTAAGAGCATCTTTAGCCACACCACCATTCATCTTCAAGGCACGAATAGTTGCAACAATAACCACTGCATCAGGGCTTGTCGGCAAGTTTGGTGTTTTGATATCAAGGAATTTTTCAGCGCCAAGATCAGCTCCAAAACCAGCTTCTGTTATGGTATAATCCGCTAAACGAAGAGCTGTTGAGGTTGCAAGAACAGAATTGCAGCCATGAGCGATATTAGCAAAAGGACCGCCATGAATAAAAGCAGGTGTTCCATAAATCGTTTGTACTAAGTTAGGCTTGATAGCCTCTTTTAGGATAAGAGCCAGTGCTCCTTGCACTTCTAAATCACGAACGTAAACCGGACTACGATCAAAACGATAACCAATGACGATGTTGGCCAAGCGTTCTTTTAGATCTTCAACATTCGTTGCCAAACAAAGGATAGCCATGATTTCAGATGCTACAGTGATATCAAAACCATCCTCACGTGGAATGCCATTTATAGGGCTGCCTAAACCAACTGTAACATGACGAAGAGCACGGTCATTTAAATCGACAACGCGCTTCCAAATAATCCGACGTTGATCTATGCCCAATTCGTTTCCTTGATGCAGATGGTTGTCAATAAGAGCTGAAAGAGCATTATTAGCTGTCGTAATAGCATGCATATCACCTGTAAAATGCAAATTGATATCTTCCATTGGTAAAACTTGAGCGTAACCACCACCAGCAGCGCCGCCTTTAATGCCCATAACCGGACCAAGGGAAGGTTCACGAATAGCAATCATTGTTTTCTTGCCGATTTTATTAAGGGCATCTGCAAGCCCGATGGTAATTGTTGATTTCCCTTCACCAGCCGGCGTTGGATTAATAGCTGTTACTAAGACAAGTTTTCCGGGTGCATTTTCTTCAACCGCTTTAATCTTATCAAAAGTCAATTTAGCCTTATATTTACCATAAAGTTCAAGATCATCAAAGTCAATTCCTAACTTTTTAACAACATTTGTAATGGGTTGCAAGTCAACACTTTGTGCAATTTCAATATCTGTTTTCATAACAGCTCCTCTTATATTTTTATTTCATTATAACAAAGTTTCATAAAAAACGCACCTTAATCAGACTATTAATTGAAAATGTTCGGATTTTACTTTTATCTCTTTCTTCAACTATTTCTTGTATTTTTTAATTTACTAAATCTTAAATTTACAGTAAAATAACACTATGAAAATTTTGATTACATCTGGCGGGACGACTGAAAAAATCGATCAAGTAAGAGGAATCACTAATCATTCGTCAGGTCGCTTAGGAAAAAAAATAGCAGAGAAATTTTTGGCTGTCAATCATCAGGTTACTCTCGTTACCACAGCTTCTGCCATTAAACCAGAAAAACACGCTAATCTTTCAATTATAGAAATTACTGATGTTAGCAATCTTATTGAAACTTTAGAGCCGCTGGTTAAATCTCACCATGTGCTGATTCATAGTATGGCAGTATCTGACTATACACCGATTTATATGACTGATTTGACAGAAGTCGAAGAAACAAGCGACCTCTCTCAGCTTCTAACTAAGACCAATAAAGAAAGAAAAATTTCATCACAGGCGGATTACCAAGTACTCTTTCTCAAAAAAACACCAAAGGTTATCAGTTTAGTCAAGCAATGGAACCCTAGCATACAATTAATCGCTTTTAAACTTCTGGTTAATGTCAGTAAAGAGGAGCTTTTTCAAGTCGCACGTAGCAGTTTAAAAAAGAATCAGGCGGATTATATTTTAGCTAATGATTTGACAATGATTTCAGCAGACAAACATCTGGCTTATCTTTTAGATGATACCAACGCCTACATGGCAGAAACAAAAGCTGAAATCGCCGATTTAATTTTTGAAAAGGTAAGAAAAAATGACTAAAAAAATTCTACTTGCTGTTTCTGGTAGCATTGCCGCTTATAAGGCTGCCGACCTAAGCCATCAATTAACCAAATTAGGCTATCATGTTAATGTCTTAATGACTAATGCTGCCAAACAGTTTATTCCCCCTTTAACCTTGCAGGTGCTTTCTAAAAATCCAGTTTATTCGAATGTTATGAAAGAGGATGATCCTCAAGTTATTAATCATATCGCATTGGCAAAACAAGCTGATCTATTTTTACTAGCACCTGCCTCTGCCAATACGCTTGCCCACCTTGCTCATGGTTTTGCAGATAATATAGTAACCAGTGTAGCTCTGGCTTTACCTTTAGAAGTTCCTAAATTTTTTGCCCCTGCTATGAATACTAAAATGTATGAGAATCCTATCACGCAAAGCAATATTGCCTTGCTAAAAAAATTCGGATATAAGGAAATCCAGCCCAAGTCAAGTGTACTAGCTTGCGGTGATGTCGGAAGCGGTGCTTTAGCAGATTTAGATACCATCATTCAAAAAATAGAAGAACAATTATAGTGTTTGCTGAAATGACTTGTCAGATTAATAGTAAACTTGTATAATAAATTTACTTTACTATTGAAGGAGGCTTCATGAAAAATCAAAAAAAGTCATCTAATATTGCTATTATTGCTGTTTTTTTCGCCGTAATGCTAGTTATTCATCTGCTTTCGAGTCTCATTTTTAACCTTTGGCCAGTCCCTATCAAACCAACAATTGTTCACATTCCTGTTATTGTTGCCTCTATTGTCTATGGTCCTCGTATTGGATCTGCCTTAGGAGGATTGATGGGAATCATCAGCCTTATTAATAATACTATTATTTTATTGCCGACAAGCTATCTGTTTTCTCCTTTTGTGCCGCATGGTAATTTCAACTCCTTACTCATAGCGCTTGTCCCTCGAATTTTAATTGGTATTTTTCCTTATTATATTTATAAATTAATGCAAAATCGCTTTGGACTTCTTTTAGCAGGCGCTATCGGTTCAGCGACTAATACTGTTTTTGTCCTCACAGGTATCTTTATTTTCTTTTCATCTGTTTACGGCGGCAATATCCAGACTATGTTGGCAACCATCATTTCTGCTAATTCTATTATTGAATTAATCATTTCAGCACTACTAACTTTCCTTATCGTTCCAAAATTGTTAAAACTTAAAAAATAATCACGTGAAAACGTGATTTTTTTTTATGAAAGTGATATAATGAAAGCGGTTAAATATTTTAACAGAAATTTTCAAAAAGGAGCTTTGCATTATTATGGTATATCAAGAAAATTATCAAAAATGGTTAGCTTATGCTAAACTTCCCGACTATCTTCATCAAGAATTATTAGCAATGGATGAAAAGACCAAGGAAGATGCTTTCTATACTAATCTTGAGTTTGGTACAGCGGGCATGCGTGGTTATATTGGCGCTGGAACTAATCGGATCAATATTTACGTCGTTCGTCAAGCAACTGAAGGACTTGCCCAATTGATTGAAACCAAAGGAGACGACGTCAAAAAACGCGGTGTTGCTATTGCTTACGATTCCCGTCATTTCTCTCAAGAATTCGCCTTTGAATCTGCTCAGGTTTTAGCAAAACACGGTATTAAAGCTTATGTCTTTGAATCTCTTCGTCCAACTCCAGAGTTATCATTTACTGTACGCCATTTAGGAACTTTTGCGGGTATTATGGTAACAGCCAGTCATAACCCTGCACCATTTAATGGCTATAAAGTTTATGGTGAAGATGGGGGACAAATGCCTCCTTTTGATGCGGATGCTCTAACAGATTTTATTCGTGCCATTAATGATCCATTTTCAATTGAATTAGCTGATTTAGAAGAAAGCAAAGCTTCTGGATTAATTGAAGTTATCGGTGAAGCTGTTGATACTGAGTACCTCAAAGAAGTTAAAGATGTCAATATCAACCAAAAATTGATTGACGAGTACGGTAAAGACATGAAAATTGTCTACACCCCACTTCATGGTACTGGTGAAATGCTGGCTCGTCGTGCTTTGGCACAAGCTGGTTTCGATTCTGTTCAAGTGGTTGAAGCACAAGCAGTGCCAGATCCTGATTTTTCAACCGTTAAATCACCAAATCCAGAAAATCAAGAGGCTTTTCGTTTGGCTGAAGAATTGGGACGTCAGGTTGATGCTGATGTTCTCGTTGCAACCGATCCAGATGCGGATCGTCTTGGCGTTGAAATTCGCCAAGCTGATGGATCTTATAAGAATCTTTCTGGCAATCAAATCGGTGCTATCATTGCTAAGTACATTCTTGAAGCGCACAAAACGGCTGGAAGTTTACCTACTAATGCTGCTCTTTGTAAATCAATTGTATCAACTGAATTAGTTAGCAAAATTGCTGAAAGTTATGGCGCAACTATGTTTAATGTCTTGACTGGTTTCAAATTCATTGCTGAAAAGATTCAAGAATTCGAAGAAAAACACAACCACACTTACATGTTCGGCTTTGAAGAAAGCTTTGGTTACCTTATTAAACCTTTTGTTCGTGATAAAGACGCTATTCAAGCGGTGTTGATTGTTGCTGAAATCGCAGCCTACTATCGCTCACGCGGTTTAACACTTGCTGATGGCATTGATGAAATTTACAAAGAATACGGCTACTTCGCTGAAAAAACCATTTCAGTTACTCTGTCAGGTGTTGATGGCGCTACAGAGATTAAGAAAATCATGGATAAATTCCGTGGTGATGCTCCGAAACAATTTAACGCAACAGATGTCGTTAAATTAGAAGACTTCCAAGCTCAAACTGCTACAACTGCTGATGGTATTGAAAAATTAACGACTCCTCCAAGCAATGTTCTTAAATATATCCTATCAGATGCGTCTTGGATTGCTGTCCGTCCTTCAGGTACCGAGCCGAAAATCAAATTCTACATCGCAACTGTTGGTAATAATTCAGAAGATGCGCAAGTTAAAATTGCTAATATCGAAAAAGAAATTAATGATTTCGTCGGATAGTGCTTCGTTTCTTGAAAATTAAGTTAAAATTAAAATGCTTGAATGACGCGTTTAAAACGTATTTCAAGCATTTTTTACTTTATATTCAAAGAATATTTACTATCAAAAACTAATCTGATGATAATGATTATTAGCTTTCAAGGCTATCCTGTGCTGTCTGCATTTGATAATAGACACCTTTTTTCTGCATCAAGTCTTTATGATTTCCTTGTTCAACAATATTGCCATCTACCATAACTAAGATAAGGTCTGCGCTTTGAATAGTTGACAATCTATGTGCAATAATAAAGCTGGTCCGTCCTTTCATAAGCTTTTCAAATGCTTCTTGGACCAAGATTTCTGTTCGTGTATCAATGGAGGAAGTTGCTTCATCCAAGATTAATATTTTAGGAATATGAACAAAAATTCGTGCTATCGTTAACAATTGCCTTTGCCCTTGTGATAGGGATTCTCCTGCATCGGCCAAAAAAGTATCGTAACCTTGAGGAAGTTGTTTTATAAAAAAGTCGGCATTAGCTGCTTTTGCCGCTGCAATCACTTGCTCGCGGCTAGCTTTAGGATAACCAAAGGCAATATTTTCCAAAACAGTAGCCGTTTTCAGCCAAGTTTCTTGTAAGACCATACCAATCTGCTGACGATAAGAAGCTTTACTATAATCAGTGATTGCTTGCCCATCTAGCAGTATTTGCCCTTCTCGCAAATCATAAAATCGCATCAGCAAATTAATGAGAGTTGATTTTCCAGCCCCTGTAGGACCAACGATAGCCACCTTGGAACCTTGTGGAATATTGACAGACAAATTCTTAATCAGAGTTTGTTTCTCATCATAACCAAAACTAATCTTATCAAAGGAAATAGCACCTTTAACAGATTCACTGACTAATTCTTTCTTGCCATCATCCTTAGCATCCCTTTCATCGAGAATCATATAAAGACGTTCTGCACATGCTAAAGCACTTTGTAATTCAGATAGAACGGCTGAAATGTCATTGAAGGGTTTGGTATATTGAATGACATAATTCAAGAAAGTGGTCAATTGCCCCACAGTAAAATTCCCATTCATAATGCGTAATGCTCCGATACCAGCTAAGAGCGCATAAATTAAGGCATTGATAAAACGAGTCGCAGGGTTGACTGTGGATGAATAGAAAATAGCCCCTTGTGAATACTTAGCATATTTGCTATTTAGATGATCAAAAGTGTGAATAAATTGATCTTGAGCATTGAAGCTTTGAATCAAACTTTCCTGACGAAGACTCTCCTCAATATGTTGAGTAAATGCTCCTCTGGCTCTGGTTTGTCTTTGATAAAGATGATAACTCTTTTGAGCAATAAAACGAGCAATAAATAAGGAAAGTGGTGTTAAGACCAGTACCAAAACCATCATAAAAAAGTCTAGCTTCGCCATTGTTATGATGGTTAACAAAATAGTCAAAATACCTACGAAAAACTGATTAAAAACCATTAAAAGTCCGTTGGATAATTGTTCAACATCCGTTGTTATACGACTGACTAAATCACCTGAAGAATGCTTATCCAAATAAGATAAAGGGAGGCGATAAAGTTTTTCAATGATATTCTGCCGAAGCTTCTGGCTATAAGTGAAAATCAAACGATTGTAAATCAAGGGATTAATCCATTGGATAATGGTATTAAAGGCAACAACAAGAATCATGCTAATCAAGATTGTCGGTAAGATTTTCTGGACATTTTTAGCAAGAACAGCATCAACTGCTTGCCCAATTAGAACTGGGAGATAAACCGTTAGGCTGACCTGAATCAAAGTACCCAATAAGGCAAGAAAAACCAAAATTCTCTGCTTAAGAAAGTCAGCAGTCAAGCGCTTTAAGGTATTTTTATTATTTCTAGCTTTCATTTGACAACCTCCTCTTGCGGATGTTGCGAGTAATGAATTTCCTGATAAAGCGAACAGGTTTGTAAAAGCTTAGCATGATCGGCTAATGCCACTTGCTTTCCTTGATCCAAAACCAAAATATTATCTGCCTTAGAAAGACTGTTAGTCCTTTGAGATACCATAATAAGTGTCGTCTTCTTAAAATTATCCTTGATAGCCTGTAAGAGTTTTGCTTCTGTTAAATAATCAAGAGCTGAAGTGGCGTCATCTAGTATCAGCAAAGGTGCTTCTTTTAATAAAGCTCTAGCAATAGTCAAACGCTGTCTCTGTCCGCCTGAAAAATTCCTTCCAAAGGCTTCTACTTGGGCATCAAGTTTTCCTGGCTTCTGATTAACAAAATCGCTAGCCTGAGCTATATCAAGCACTTGCCAAAGCTGCTCATCACTGACTTGTTTTTCTGTACTAAGCAACAAGTTAGAACGAATCGTTCCTGTGAAGAGTTCTGCCTTTTGAGGAACCAGACTAACCCAATTTCGCCATTCCTTGATGGTTTTTGCACTCCTTTTGTCCTTAAAAATAGCGACATTGCCCTTTTGAGGGAGATAAAGACGCAACAGAACTTGAATTAAACTAGACTTTCCAGAACCAGTCCCGCCAATAATACCAAAGAATTCTCCTTGTCCAACAGCAAAAGAAATTCTTTCAAGAGCTGATTTAGCAGCCTGAGGATAGGAAAAAGTCATATCTGTCACTTTAACAAGGACATCATCCGAAACGAGTTGAGATTGCAAAGGCGCTAAAACATCTTCTTCCTCTTGGTCAAAAACCTGAGTGATTCGTCTAGCGCTGATGAAACTCTGATTCAAAGAAGAAACCAACATCGTTAATTTTAAAAGCTCTACCAGAATTTGCAGCAAATAATTGACTAGCGCAATTAGCATTCCCTGACTCAAATAATGATGTGAAATAGCAATTTGTCCCTGCCAAATGACAACAATCAAGGTGACATTGACAGCTAAATAGGTCAGAGGGGTTATTAAGGTTGAAATATAACCTGTTTTAATTTGCCAATCCGTATAATCTTGATTCGTTTTTTGAAAATTCTCCTCTTCTGCTTTTATTTGACCAAAAGCACGAATAACACGACTTCCTTCTAATTGTTCACGAGTTAAACTAACAATTTTATCAGTTAGACGGCGAATCTTATCATAGAGAGGATTGACCACAACAGACATGAGATAAACTAAAGCAAAAAGGACAAAAATCATCAGGAAAAACCAAATGGTAATTCTGGGACTAATTAAAAAAGCCATCAAGACTGAACCAAAAACAATAATTGGTGCTCTAAGAAAAAGGCGCAAGAATTGATTAATGCCAGTTTGAATTTGAAAGGTATCACTAACCAAACGTGTCACTAAACTTGACGTTGTCAATTCATCGCGTTTTTCCTTGGGCAAGCGCATGATTTTTTGAAAAAGACTTTGACTAAGCTGTTTAGTATAGCCCACTGCTGCTTTAGCAGAACAATATTGGGCAATAAGAGCCACCGTAATATTGGAACAAGCTAATAAAACCAGAAAGAAAATCATCAAATAAAGATGATTTTTATCATTATGAGGAATATAACGATCAACCATTTTGGCAATAACCAAGGGAACTAGCAATTCAAAAGAGGCCTCTAAAAGTTTGAAAACGGGGCCAAGTATGGTTTCTTTGAGATACCCCTTAAAATAGATAAGTAATGATTTCATCAATAAAACTCACTTTCTTTGGAAAGCAGCAACAAACTTAATTAAGGAGAGATTTAGTTTGACCTGCTTAGCGTAATAGATATTGCCGCCGTCTTTATAAAGCTCACCGCCACCATAATAGAATGCTACTAAATTATGATAGTGATATGTTTCTCCTGTTTTATTTCCTAGACTTGGTGCTACAACATCTTTGGAATAACGTTTGGCTAGTTTTATTGTACTCTTACCACCATGCTTAGCAATATAACGAATATAATTTTTACCGAAATTATAAGCTTGTACTGCCGTCCAGACATCCGTATTCCTATTCTGCGCTTCTTCTAAATTTTCAGATAAAACGGTTATGCCTTGTTTAACGCTTTCACGACTATCGGTAATAGTATTAGCAATGCCACTTGAACTTTCGCTGGATTGCATTAGATCATCTTCTCTGCCTTTTGTCTCTGTATAAATCATGGCTAAAACTAAATTTTCATTGGTTTTAGTATCATTTTCATCTAAAACTTCCTGCACCATTGGACGGTATGCAAGTACTTTTTTGACATTCTGATAGGTAGTAAAAGTTTGATATCCGATAAAAATCAGAAGACCTAAAAGAATGATTCGTATTAGTTTTTTTTTCATATTATTTACTTTGTATGTCTTCGATATTTTTGATCAAAATAGAATAAGTTCCATTTTGGTTTTGGATAAATTCAACAGATTCTGCATCCTGATAGATATGATTGGGTACTAAAAGCTCAATTCCATTGGAAAGAGACAGTTTTTGATTCTCCAATTTTTTAGTTTGACGAGAATGATCGATATCAGAAACTTTGATTGACTCTGGGATTGTTTCTTTCAAGTCATCAATAAAATTTAAACGCGCTGTCAGATTAGAATCAAAGAGCTGATCGGCTAATTTTTCTGGTGATAATTCCTGATCTTCTTCCAAATTTTTATAAATGGCGGTTTTCATCTTTGCATGAAAAGCAAAGTCATCTTGATTGAAATTATCAGCAATTTTTTGTGCTGTCTGTTCCATCATCTTAATGGACTTTTTAACCGATTGTTCAGGCTTAACTTGAAGAAGATTCTCTGAAAAATAATTAGCAAAAGAGCCATTATGCTTAATGCGCTTTTCAATAAGATAATACTGCTGATTTTGACGATTGATAATCAAAGCTTCATCTGGTGTTTGTGCAGCAGATGGCAAATTATTTTGTGTCAGGCGCAGAGGGCTATCGCCATCATCAATAATATGCGTTAAACTCTCCTTTAGAGCTAGTCTTAAGAAAGCAAAATGCTCAATACCCTCTTTATCAAACTGAAGAAAAACTAAATCATTCGTTTTTTGATTGTCACTGATAACGAATTCTTCTTTCCAAAGGTGGGCAATTTTCTTGGAGGACTCTAAAAAGTCATCTGTCAAATAACTAAGAAAGACATTACCACTATCAAACTGACCACGCCTAGCTTCGTCAGAAAAAACTTTACCTACTTTTTTTCGAAAATAAGTATCTAAATTGGGTGTAATAGTTAAGCATTTATCCGAAAGAATGAGCTCAGTATCATCTGGAGTAAATTGGTGAATGACAATCTTTTTTAAATACAAATCCATCATACAAAATTCTCGTAAAGTGGGAAAGCATCTGTCAAAAGTTTAACTTCTTGACGCACTTCTTCTAATACTGCTTCATTTTCGGTATTTTCAAGGGTTTTAACAATCAATTCAGCCACCTTACGGCATTCTTCAGGACCAAAACCACGCGCTGTTACTGCTGCCGTTCCAATGCGAATACCTGAAGTTTTAAACGGTGACAGCTTTTCAAAAGGAATAGAATTTTTATTCAATGTGATATGAACATCATCTAAAATATTCTGAGCCACTTTACCGTTTTCAACAACTTGTGTGACATCAACGAGGAAAAGATGGTTTTCACTAGCACCAGAAACAACACGGAATTTTTCGTGAGCATTGAAAACTTCTACCATTGCTTGGCAATTTTCAATAATTTTTTGCGCATAAACTTTAAAAGCAGGATCTAAATTTTCCTTGAAAGTGATAGCCTTAGCCGCAACAATATGTTCCAAAGGACCACCTTGCAAACCAGGGAAGATAGCAGAATTGATTTTTTTAGCTAAATCTTCATCATTGGTCAAGACGAGCCCACCGCGAGGGCCACGAAGAGTTTTATGAGTCGTTGTTGTTGTAATATGAGCATAAGGTACAGGATTTGGATGCAAGCCGGCAGCAACCAAGCCAGCAATGTGGGCCATGTCAACCATAAGTTTTGCACCAACTTGGTCTGCAATGTCACGGAATTTTTTAAAATCAATGATATGAGAATAAGCAGATGCCCCAGCAACAATTAACTTAGGCTGCACTTCTTCAGCCTGTTTTAAAATTTGTTCATAATTCAAAACTTCTGTTTCAGGATCAACATTGTAAGCTATGAAGTTATAGGTTTGCCCAGAAAAACTAACTGGGGAGCCATGTGTCAAATGACCACCAGCAGCCAAATCTAAGCCCATAACAGTATCACCGGGCTTGATAAGTGCCATATAAGCTGCAGCATTCGCTTGACTACCAGAGTGGGGTTGAACATTAGCATATTTAGCACCAAAAAGTCTTTTAGCACGTTCGATAGCCAAACTCTCAACTACATCAACATAGTCTGTACCGCCATAATAACGACGGCCAGGATAACCTTCAGCATATTTATTAGTCAAAATAGACCCCTGCGCCTTCATGACTGCTTTAGAAACCACATTTTCAGAGGCAATTAATTCAATATTGTTTTGCTGTCGCTTTTCTTCTGCGTGAATAGCTTTCCAGACTTCTCTATCGTACTCTTCATAATTGTCTTTATCAAAAATCATTTTTTCTCCTTAAAATCTTATATCTTTCACACGCGCTTGAATAGCGTCCTGTGTAAGCGCTCCTTGTCTCAGAATCTTTGCTCGTGAACTTGAAATATCTAAAATAGTCGAGTCTCTTCCTTTTATTGCCTTATCATCCTGAATACCTAATAAACGATTAGCAAAAGCCTCTTGAATTTCCCGATAAACCAAACCACTTGCTTGACCAGATAAATTAGCTGAAGGGCCAATTAAAGGACCAGTCTGTTTGATATAGGCTAGAGTTTGAGGGTGGGCGGGGACCCTGAAACCAACAGTTGATAAACCGCCATTAATCCAAGCTGGCACTTTTTCGTTAGCTTTCAAGACAATGGTTAAGGGACCCGGTAAAAAAGCTTTATAGAGTTCTGCTAAATAAGCTGGTGCCTCTTTTGAAAAAGCCAAAATATCTTCTAAAGAGGCAACGTTTAAGTTCATTGCTTTTTCGCGTGGCCGTTTTTTTAAAGCATAAACATTATCAACAGCTCTTTTGCTCAAGGCTTGAGCAAAAAGGCCATAGACCGTTTCTGTTGGCAGAACAACTGCCTGTCCCTCTCTAAGTGCTTCTTCAATTTTATCCATCGTCAACCACAACCATTCTATCCTTGCCAAAACTATCCTGCAAAAGGCGAACACGCTTATTTGGGAACTGTCTTTCAAAAAGCTGAGAAACTGCTTCTCCCTGCTTGTAGCCAATTTCTAAGTAAATTTTACCTGTAAGTTTTAAATAATGCTCAGCTTCTAAAGCTAACTTCTGATAGAAAGCTAAGCCATCATTATCAGCAAAAAGCGCTAAATGGGGTTCGTGTGCCAAAACATTCTGTTCAACTTCATCTTGATCCCTTAAAGAAATATAAGGTGGGTTAGAAACAATAATATCGTATTTATCTGAAATGTGACTAAAAATATCTGACTGCAAAAAGGTCACAGCTGCTTGATTAACAGTAGCGTTTTCCTGTGCTAAATTAAGAGCATCTTCTGAAATATCGCTAGCCCATACTTGCCAATCTGGCTGAGCTTTTGCAAGAGCCAAAGCAATAGCACCGCTGCCTGTACCAATGTCTAAAAGTTTAGCAGAGCTTCTATGCTGATTTTCTTTTAAGATAAGTTTGACTAATTCTTCTGTTTCTGGCCTTGGAATCAAAACACGTTCATCAACCGATAGGATTAAGTCAGCAAAGTAAGCTTTTCCTGTGATATATTGAGCAGGGATATGCTGCCTTAATTGTTGCATGATTTCTTCAAGTTTAGTCAGATCCGCTTCAGCAATTTCTTGTGGCTGTTGAAGGATAAAATCTGTCTGATTCCAACCCTTACAATCTTTAAAAACGTAGGCCAAACTTTCCTTTTCTTCTCCCAAAGCTTCAAGTTCTGATTCATATTGGGCAAAAACTTGTCCATAATTCATCATTTATTAAGCTCTTCTAATTTTTGTGTTTGATCATAAAGAATAAGAGCGTCAATGACTTCATCTAACTTGCCTGACAAAATACTGTCTAATTTTTGAAGTGTCAGCCCAATACGGTGATCTGTGACACGGTTTTGCGGAAAATTATAGGTACGAATACGCTCTGAACGGTCTCCCGTACCAACTGTTGATTTTCGTTCAGCATCTTGTTCATCCTGAGCAATTTGCGCAAAGTGGTCTGCTACACGCGCACGGATAATTTTCATAGCCTTATCACGATTTTTCTGCTGGGTGCGCTCTTCTTGCATTTCAACTTTAATGTTGGTTGGCAAATGAATAATACGAACCGCAGTTGCTACTTTATTGACATTTTGCCCACCAGCACCTGAAGCATGATAGATATCCACACGCAAGTCTTTTGGATCTATTTCATATTCGACTTCTTCAACTTCGGGCATGACGAGAACTGTTGCTGTTGAGGTATGGACACGACCTTGACTTTCTGTTACAGGAACACGTTGAACTCGATGGGCACCCGATTCATATTTGAGTTTAGAATAAACAGACTGTCCTGAAACCATAGCAACGACTTCCTTGAGTCCGCCGACACCATTGGCAGAAGCCTCCATCACCTCAAATTTCCAGCCTTGATTTTCAGCATATTTTTGGTACATATTCAAAAGATCACCAGCAAAAAGAGCGGCTTCGTCACCGCCTGCAGCACCACGAATTTCTAAAATAATATTCTTATCATCGTTGGGATCTTTTGGTAAAAGGAGAAATTTCAGTTTTTCTTCGTATTCTTCCTTTGCTACCTTGGAGTTTTTCAACTCTTCCTTGGCCATTTCCTCAAGTTCAGGATCACCACTAGCATCTTTAATCATTTCTTGCGCATCAGCAATATTTTGAACGATTTGCTTGTACTCACGATAGACAGAAACTGTTTCGCGGCTATTGGCTTCTTCTCGCGATAATTCCATAAAACGCTTGGTATCACTGACGACGTCTGGATCTGAAAGCAATTCTCCTAATTCTTCATAACGATCTTCAACCGCCTGAAGTTGATCATAAATATTCATTTTATCATTTAACCTTTCTTTGGACTTAATACATCAATAAGTCATTCCTGTCAAAAATGTCAGGCTTTGATTGGAGGATGGAAGTAATGTCTTCGACAGACAGGAATATAAGTTTCATTACCGCCGATTTGAATTTGATTGCCCTTATAGACAGGCCTGCCATTTTCTGTTCTTAAAACCATAGTTGCCTTTTTGGAGCAAAATTGACAGATAGTTTTAATTTCCTCAATCTTATCAGCTAACAGCAAGAGTTCACGCGACCCTTCAAAGAGATGGTTCTGAAAATCATTTTTGAGCCCAAAGGCCATAACAGGCACATCCAATTCATCAACAATCCTTGCTAGATCATAAACATTTTTTTGGCTTAAAAACTGACTTTCATCAATTAAAATACAATAAGGTTTCTCAAACATGTTTTCGATGTAAGCAAAAATATCCATGTCATCTGTAATAGTAACTGCTTCACGTCGCATGCCAATTCTACTAGCCACCACACCAAATCCATCTCGCGTGTCCAAGCTGCTCGTCATAATGACAACAGGCTTTCCTTGTTCTTCATAATTATGAGCAACCTTTAAAATTTCGATTGTCTTACCTGAATTCATGGTCCCATATTTATAATATAACTGCGCCAAGACTGTCATCCCCATCTCAAACTGATATCTTATCCATTTTACCATAAAAGCTCAAAAGGCGCACTGAGTTTTTTTGTTAAATAAAAGACATATTGTCATCTTCTTTTTAACAAAAATATGCTAAAATGAAACTATTAAATTAAAGGAGTGTTATACTTATGCCATTTGTTAAAATTGACCTTTTTGAAGGCCGTAGCCAAGAACAAAAAATCCAGCTTGCTCGTGAAGTAACTGAAGTAGTATCTCGTGTTGCAAAAGCACCTAAAGAAGCGATTCACGTTTTTATTAACGACATGCCGGAAGGAACCTATTATCCTCACGGAGAAATGAAGAAAAAAGGTTAGGTTTCGGTTATTTAAAGCTTGATTTTATTTTCAGAAAACGCTATCATATAATCAGAAAGCTCTAAAGGAGGTAGGAAAAATTTGCAGGCACAACAAACTTTACATCTGATGGGGACAACGATTGATCTTATGGTTGAAGCCGACAATGCTAAAGAACTTGTTGAGACTGCTTGCCAACTTTTAAAGACTTACGAACATCGTTTCAGTGCCAACAGTGATGACTCAGAACTGATGGCTGTCAATCATCTGGCAGGTATCAAACCTGTTCAAGTTCAAGAAGATTTGTTCCAATTAATTAAAATTGGGAAAAAACATAGCCTTGAGCAGCCAAGCAATCTCAATATCGCTATCGGATCTTTGGTGCAAGCTTGGCGGATAGGTTTTGACGATGCCAATATCCCCAGTAAATCTCTGATTGAAAAAAAATTGAAACTGATCGATCCTCAAAATATCAGACTGGATGAGAAAAAACAAACTGTCTTTTTATCCCAAAAGGGAATGAAGATTGATTTGGGATCTTTGGCAAAAGGTTACATTGCTGATAGAGTCATTTCTTATTTAAAACAGCAAGGTGCGTCTTCTGCTATGATTAATTTGGGTGGCAATCTTTTGGTTTATGGTCCTAATAAAAAACGTTCAAATGGTTTATGGTATATTGGGATTCAAGATCCTAAAAAGCCACGAAACCAAAATATTGGTATTGTGAAAATTCATGGTCAATCTGTTGTTACTTCTGGCATTTATGAACGTCACCTACAGATTAATGGGAAAGATTATCACCATATTTTTGATAAAAATACAGGCTATCCAATAGAAACTCAAATGGCTAGTCTCAGTATTATCTCAGACTTATCACTTGATGGTGAGATTTGGACAACACGTTTATTTGGTTTACCAATACCGTTTGTTATGGAAACAATTAATCAAATCAGTCATATTGAAGGAATTATTATCACTAGAGATAATCGACTTGCTGTTTCAGATGGTCTTAAAAACACTTTTTCCACTTTCCATTAAATTCAAAGAAGAGAGGTCACACATATGAAACTCATTGGATTAGTTGGTACAAACTCAAAAAAATCCACCAACCGCCAATTACTGCAATACATGCAAAAACATTTTGCTGATAAAGCTGATATTGAATTGCTTGAAATTAAAGATATTCCTATTTTTAATAAACCAGCAGACAAAAAAGTTCCAGAGCAAATCCTTAAGATAGCTGAGAAAATTGAAGCTGCAGATGGTGTAATTATTGGTACACCCGAATACGATCATTCTATTCCAGCTGTATTAATGAGTGCTCTGGCTTGGCTGTCATACGGTATTTACCCGCTTCTTAATAAACCTGTCATGATTACTGGGGCTTCTTACGGAACCCTTGGTTCATCTCGAGCTCAGCTGCAACTTCGTCAAATTCTTAATGCGCCAGAAATTAAAGCGAATGTCCTTCCTGATGAATTTTTACTCTCTCACTCTCTGCAAGCATTTGACAAAGAAGGTAATCTTAATGATTTAGATACTTTCCAAAAACTTGATGCTATCTTTGACGATTTCCGTCTTTTTGTTAAAATCACCGAGAAACTATCAAGTGCCCAAGAACTTTTACATAAAGAAGCTGAAAATTTCAATTGGGAAAGTCTGTAAACAAAAAGGAGAAAATAAGATGAAATTTGTAGGACTTGTAGGCTCAAATGCAGAACAATCATACAATCGCAAACTGTTAGAATACATCAGAAAACAATTTAAATTAAAATTTGAACTAGAATTGTTGGAAATTGATGAAGTACCAATGTTCAATCAAGATCAGAGTTGGAAAGACAGTTTCCAATTGCGTCTCCTATACAATAAAATTATACGTGCTGACGGGGTAATTATCGCTACACCTGAACATAACCACACCATTACTGCCGCTTTAAAGAGTGTTTTAGAATGGTTATCCTGTGAAGTCCATCCCTTTGAAAACAAACCTGTTATGATTGTTGGTGCTTCTTATTATGATCAAGGGACATCCCGAGCTCAGGTTCATTTGAGAAAAATTTTAGACGCACCCGGCGTCAATGCCTACACTCTTCCTGGTAATGAATTTTTACTTGGAAAAGCTAAGGAAGCCTTTGATGACAATGGTAATATTATTAATCAAGGAACTGTTGATTTCCTTGAAACTTGTTTAGATAATTTTATGAGCTATGTTGGAGTAGTATCAAAATTGCAAAAACCAAAACCAATTGAACCAGAAGATTTGGATTGTAATCATCCTATTGCTACAACCATTACTGAGGTTGATCCCGACGATCCTGAATGGGTTGAAAAAGTCGCTGAAATCACAGGTGCAGTGTCAGGTGATGCTTATGTTAAACTTGATCATGGTATTTTGACAGTCGATCAAATCAATATGTTCTTAAAAGCTATGCCTTTTGAGTTGACTTATGCGGATGACAATAATCAATTCTTGTATTACAATAACGCCCATCAAGATCCTGATACCATGTATGCTAAGCGTATCCCGGAACAGTCTGGAAATCGTTTGTCTACTGTTCATAATTCGCTTCCTGCAGGGCGTATGAAAAATGTTGAATGGGTTATTGGAACATTGCGCAATGGCAATCAGGAGTATGTCCGTACCCTTATTCCAAGCCCAAATCCCGCTGTTTTGAATACGCATAATTATCAAGCCATGTACTATGATGATGGTTCTTTTGCGGGAATCAATGAAATTGTCTTCAATTTCAAACCTTGGCTAGATTGGTATCTACAAACAACAGGACAAAGGCTTGTTGGTGGTGCAGGCGGTGTCGATGCCACATCTGGTGCTTCTGACAGTGGTCATGGTGGAGGTAGCGATGCTACTTCCGGTGCCTCTGATAGCAGTCATAGCAATGAAACAACTGCTGATGCTACATCTGGTGCTTCCGAACATTGATCTTATTAATATTTTAACAATAAAAGGTTAGGACAAAAGTCCTGCCTTTTTCAAATATATTAGGCATAGTAGCTTGAAGTCAGACTGCTTAACTTTCTATTTTTGTCGATATACTCTTAATTGTATTCATTTTTTACAGAAATGTAAAAAAAATGTGTCCATAATAAAATTAAATCATGATAAACTATATTATTATTTTAATGTCATTAAAATAATAATAATTTATTTATGAGAGGAAAAAATGGAACAGAAGATTTTTAGCAAACGAAAAAGTAAGATTGCTGGGCTTTGTGGAGCTATTTTAACGACTACAGTTGTTGCCCTTGCGTCAGGTACTGTAATCGAGGCTGATGAGACAATAGAACAGCCTGTCGCAGCTGAGACTGTCTCGCAAGCTGATGGGGACAATCCCGAACAAACAACAAGCGTTCAACAAGAAACTGCTCCTCAACAAACGGAAACTTCTCAAAGCTCAGACGCAACCGTAGATAGAGAAGAGTTAGCAACCTCCCCATCTGATGAACAGATCGTAAGTCAAAATGATTCAAACTCATCATCTCAAATTGATCAAACGATAGCTGATACGAATCGCTCTGACTCTGATCATATTTCAAAAACATCAGCCGCTACAACTGAAGATCAAGAAGAGAAAGTTAATTCTGCAAAAGCACAAACTGCTGCCGCAACCAACAATCAAGACACTCGTTATAGTGCGAAAGATGCTTATGGCAATTCCAATTTTAACAAGACATTAACTGAATTTGGAAAAAATGCTAATGTTGCTGATGTAACCTATGATGGCGTGAGGGATGAATATATTGTGGTTAATGATCCTAGTGCTCCTTACGTTCCTAATGCAAACGAAATTGCAAAATACTTAAAGGAATATTTAACAGAACTCCGCAACATCAATAATATTGCTATTCCTGTGCCTTCTGTTGATCAGGTTATGCAAAAATACGCACAAGATCGGGCTAACGAAGAAGCCAATGAAAAAAACGGCTTGGATCATGATACTAGTTTACCTATCCCTAATAATTTAACTTGGGTTGCCGAAGATGGACATTTGGATATGGATAGCAGCATTCAATCCAAAAGTCAAGAAGGCTATACACTTGCCTCTGATAAAGCAACCGCCTACTATCTAGCGCTTAACTGGTTTTCTGACTATTTTAATATTTACGATGACCCCAACGATGGCCTCAAATCGTTTGGACACGCTGTCAGTATTTTGTCAGACGGGGGAACTGGAATGGGCTTAGGTCTTGCTTCAGGTCAAGATAATGAAAAGGGAATGTGGTACGCACAATTGGAATTTGGTGGTAACGATAACGAAGATAATACCAACGATTTTTCATCTTTAAAAAACGGCAAGGGAGAATGGGTATTATATTATAAAGGAAGTCCTGTTAAGTTTCTTCCTAACACTACCTTTTGGTATGTAAAAAAAGGCACTTCCCCTGATGCAGCTTCTACTCCTCACAACAGTGATAAACCTTCATTCCAGTCATCTAAAGATCTTGACCCTAATTTCAAGGCCGATAATAGATTCCAAGAAGGAAAGGAAGCCTCTGTTCATCAGGCTATTCCTGCAACATTTAAATCTCATCGCGATGAAGTTGGTAATAAAGACCAAAATTCTATTTCTGCTCAACTACCTGATACAGGAGTTCAAAAAAATAATCAATTAGCCTTGATAGCTTTAGGAACAGGCTTGATTTTACTTTCCGGACTTCTTCTTTCAAAAAGAAAATCCTTAAAATAATTGTTCTATTTTTATTTATAGGGGGGATGGTTCCCCATGATTGCTAGTCAATCACCTTCAAAAAAAGCTACCCTCACTAGGTGCATAATCCTAGTGGGGGTTTTATAATTGATCATTTACTGAGCTCTTACTTCAACAACTTTCCAAACTGTTAAAGTTTTAAGCCTAAAAACTACTGCACAATAAAAAGGCGGGACATTCTGATCCTAGCCTCTTGAAATTTTAAACCTATTATCATTGATTTTAAGGCTCTTTTTAGTTTTCTTTCAGCCTGCTTTAAGCCAACCATCATAAACTGACTTCATCATTAGTTTGGAGGAATCCTTATGAATTTTATCAAACGTGCTTGGCTGGCAACCAAGGCTAAAAAAGGCCGAACTGCTCTCTTGACTCTAGTCACCAGTAGTATTCTTATCTTTGTATTAGCTGGACTTACCATTAAATCTGCGGCAGATAAGGCAGTTGATAATGCTAAAAAAGAGGCTGGAGCAACCGTCAATCTTCAGGTCAGCCGCGACTACATGATGAAAAAGGCTCAGCAATCATCATCTAGCCAATCAAACAATAACCAACCTCCGAAATTTGAGATGACTCCTATTTCTCTGTCAACTGCTCAGACTGTTGCTAAAATGGTTGGTGTTAAATCTTATCTCTATACCTCAACAACAACTGCCAGTGCCGGAAGTATCACTCCTATATCTACTAGTTCCAGTTCATCAAATTCTTCTGATTCTAATAGCAAAACGAACAATTCAGAAGGACCCAGCGGTCAAAATAGTAAAATGGATTCTGGTGACTTTACTATTACTGGCGTCAATACAAGCGCAAATGTTTCAGATTTTTCAAGTGGTACCAACAAAATAACTAAAGGAAAAGGTATCACAAGTCAAACTGCTGATAATGACGTTGTTATTGAATCTGATTTAGCTAAAGCAAACAATCTCGCTGTTGGTGATCGTTTTACAGTCAAAGTAACTACTGATAGCAGCAATACAGCGAAAACTTATATTCTTAAGGTTATTGGTATTTATAAATCTAGTTCAAGTGTAACCTCTTCTCAATTACAAAATAATGCATCTAACCCTTCCAATAATCTGTATGTCAATCTAAAGACAGCAAATACAATGAAAAGTCAAATCAATACTGTTGATGCTGCTACTTATACTTTATCAAACCCTGCTAGTATGAAATCATTTGTTAAAAAAGCCAAAAGTAAGATTGATACGCAAAAATTTACCATTGAAAGTAATGATCAAGTTTACCAACAAATGTTAACACCTTTAAACAATGTTGCTAGTTTTTCAAAAAATATTGTTCTCTTAGTTGCCCTAGCTGGTGCAGTAATATTAACATTGATTATTATTCTTAGTATCCGTGAACGACGTTATGAAATTGGCGTGCTTATGAGTCTCGGTGAAAATCGTTTAAAGATTATCGGTCAATTTTTCGCAGAGCTTTTCATGGTTACTTTGGTTTCCTTAGTCATTGCTATCGTAGCTGGTAACTTTGTTGGTAATGCAGTTGGAAATCAACTTCTTTCTCAACAGACAACTTCAAGTCAACAAAGTAGACAAATGGATGCTGGTCCGGGACAAAATGGTTCGAAAACTAATAGTCAGAAATCAAATCAACCTCCTTCTAGGGGTGGTCTTGGTGCTATGATGGGCACATCACAGGCAAATGTTGCTCAAATTAATAAACTAAACGTTAAACAGACACCTGAAAGCATCGCTAAACTTGGTGCCATCGCTCTTCTGATCACCTTTTTATCAATTATTCTGGCAAGTATTGGTATTATTCGTATGAAGCCAAAAGACATTTTATCTTCAAATTAGAAAGTAGGTTTTTCTATGACATTGAAAACAAATAACCTCAGTTACTGGTACAATAACAATCCTGATGATTATCTTTTCAAAGAAGTCAATCTTGAATTTGAAAAAGGGAAAGTCTATTCTATCCTCGGGCAATCAGGTAGCGGAAAAACTACTTTTCTATCTCTTCTAGCAGGACTTGACAGTCCTAAAAAAGGAGAAATCCTTCTTAATAATCAAAATATTAGTGAAAAAGGCTTAACTGATTATCGTAAAAATGCTGTCTCAACCATTTTCCAATCCTATAATCTTTTGCCTTATATGACAGCTCAACAAAATGTTGAAACCGCACTTGATATTTCATCTGTCAAGACAACAAGTGAAAAAATTGTAACATTATTTGATAATGTTGGTATTTCTGAAGATTTGATAGATAAACCTGTCTTACATCTCTCCGGAGGTCAGCAACAAAGAGTTGCTATCGTGAGGGCGCTCGCTAGCGAACACAATATCATTATTGCTGATGAACCAACTGGTAATCTAGACGAAACAACAACCAAAGATATTGTTACTATTTTTAAAAAGATTGCCCATGAGCAGAAGAAAACGGTGATTATTGTTACGCATGAACGAGAAGTTGCTGATAGTTCTGATATTATTTTCGAATTACGCAAAAAAGAATTTACATTAATTTAAAAGCAAGCGGTGATTTTCTTTTCGCCGCTTGCTTTTTACTAAGTCAGATTGTTTCTTATATGCTTGCATTCTTTTAGCATAAATATTAGTTTCAATTTTTTGAGCTCTTTTTAGGTTTTTATTTCAGCAAACCTGTTTTTTTGAGATAATGATGAGCTACTGTTTTAGCAGATTTTCCTTTGACTTTAACCTGATAATTCATGTCGCTCATTTGACTTTCTGTAATTTTTCCAGCTAAGCGATTCAGAATCTTTTTTAGTTCAGGATGTTTTTGTAACAATTTCTTTTTGAATAAAGGAGCTCCTTGATAGGGTGGGAAAAGATTTTTGTTATCCTTGAGAGTAACCAAGTCGTATTCCTTGATTTCTGAATCTGTTGAATAGGCGTCAGTGATGTCAATATCACCACTCTTAATTGCTTGATAGCGCAAAGCAGGTTCCATTGTACTCACCTGTAAATTAAGTCCATAAAGACTCTTCAATCCTTTGTTTCCATCTTTTCGGTCATTAAATTCGAGAGTAAATCCTGCTTTTGCTGTATTTTCAACCTTTTTCAAATCAGAAATAGACTTTAATCCTTTTTCTTTAGCAAATGATTTCTTAACAGCTACAGCATAGGTATTTTGATATTTCATGGGCTTTAGATAGACAAGATTGTCCTGTTTTAAAATACCATCACGTGCTTCTTCGTAAACTGTTTGAGGATTATTGGACGTTTTAGGTGGATTTTTTAGAAGACTACTTGTAATTGTTCCAGTAAACTCTGGGTAAATATCAATATCACCTTTTTTTAGGGCTTCATAAAGAAAGGTTGTTTTTCCAAAATTAGGTTTGACTTTTACTGATAGGTGACTATCTTGCTCAATTAATTCTTTATACATATTAATCAGGACTTCTGGTTCAGGTCCCATTTTACCAGCAATGACAATTTCTTTCTGACTCTGACTGGCTTTAATCACATTTGGAAGATAAGAGGCGCCCAAACCAATCAACATGATAAAAAAGGCAAGCATAATCTTTTTCAGCGAAGCTTTTTCTAAAAATTTAATAGCGAGATTAAAAAGAATAGCTAAAAGAGCTGAAGAAATAGCTCCTATTAAAATCAGAGAAGTGTTGTTACGATCAATTCCAAGAAGAATGAAGGAACCCAACCCTCCAGCTCCAATCAAGGCTGCCAAGGTCGCTGTCCCAATAATCATAACAGCCGCTGTCCTTACTCCAGAAATGATAACTGGCATAGCCAGCGCTAATTCAAATTTTTTCAGTCGCTCCCACTTGGTCATACCGAAAGCTTGACCAGCTTCGACCAAACTTGGGTCAATAGTTGTTAGACCAGTGATGGTATTTTGCAAAATTGGAAAAAGGGCATAGATAACCAGAGCCGCTACGGCTGGCACCGTTCCAATCCCCATAAAAGGGATGAATAAGCCTAAAAGAGCCAGAGAAGGAATCGTTTGGAAAATCCCTGAAATTTGTAAAATAATCTCTGCTATTCTCTTTCGATGACTGATAAAGATAGCCAGAGGAACAGCAAGGATAATGGCTATTAAAAGTGACAATAAAGATATTTGTAAATGCTCTAACAAGGACTGTGTCCAGTCAGCAAAGCGATTTTGGAAGGTTGCCATTAAATCGGTCATTAGTTATCACCTCCAAATAAATCTGCCACAAAATCATTGACCGGATTTTGCGCCATATCTTTAGGACTAGCCAATTGAATAATCCGCCCCTTTTGAAAAATAGCAATTCGATCTGCTAACTTTTTGGCTTCTTCAATATCATGCGTTACAAAAACAACTGTCATTCCTAATTCTTTTTGTAAAGAGAGTGTCAAATCTTGTAGTTGTTTTCTCGAAATAGGATCCAAGGCTGAAAAAGGCTCGTCCATTAAAAGAATATGGGGATTTGCAATAATGGCACGTAGAATACCTACCCGTTGTTGCTCACCACCTGATAGGTCACGTGGATAACGTTCCAAATACTTATCTGCTGGCAAGCCAGCTTTATCAAGTAATTTCTTCGTTTTTTCGAGTCGATCTGCTTTTGACCAAGCCTTCATTTCAGGAATCAATTCAATATTTTCTCTGACAGTCAGATTGGGGAAAAGAGCAATTTGCTGAAGAACATAACCCATATCTAAACGTAATTCTCTTAAAGAAATGTCAGTGATGTTTTTATCATTTAAATAAATATCTCCTTGACTGGGAGTGATTAAGCGATTAATCATCTTGAGGGTAGTCGTTTTACCGCTGCCACTGGGACCAATCAAAACAAAGAATTCTCCCTTGGCAATTTCAAAGTTAAGATCGGCAATGACCCGGTTATCCCCGTAAGATTTAGTAATATTTTCAAATCGAATCATAACTTCTCCTTTGTAGCTTTTTCTCCTTCTCCTTGAACAAAATAAAGCTGCATTTGTGATAATAAAGCTTGATAATAATGTCCCGTCAATTGAATCATTGTTTGTTGCTCTTGAATAGACAAACTATTAAAGGCAGCTTCTTCCATTTTCTCTAAAGGAGCAATAATGGATGCAGCATATTCTTGACCTTGAGAAGATAAAATTATTTTCTTTTCACGACGATCTGTTTGTGACTTGAGAAAAACGATATAATTTTTTTCATTCCATCTTTTTAAGGTAGCGTTAACCACTTGTTTAGTTGAATAAGTTTTTTCAACAATTTGTTTTTGTGTGATTCCTTGTGGATTATAATAAAGCCAAAGAAGGATAAAAAGAGATTTGCTTTGCAGACTGTTCTTTCGAGCGTAATGCTCATAAAGAGACATCTGCTGATCAAAGATACGTAAATATTGCTTTGTCTGCTTTTGTGATTTCGTCATTAGGCAACTCCGTTCAATACAATAACTTTGCCAAAAGCTTGAGGACTTTCTAAGTAGTCATGTGCTTCTTTAATGTGATCAATAGTAAAAATCTTTTCCGCCTTAATAGGAACAGCATATTTAGCAATAAAATCAAAGAGCTCTTGCAATTTGTTTAAATTGATATTGCCAGAATAGAAAGTTGTTAGATAAATGTTATTTTGCAGAGCCATGATAGGATCAAAATTGTCCAAGGTCCATTGACCGCCTAATAAACCAACTAGACAGACAATACCACCATCAGCAACATGGTTTAAAGTATCATCAATACAAGCAGGACCTATCAAATCCAAAACCTTATCAAATTTTTGCTTCGTTTGTAAACAGCTATCTCGGTCAATAATAACCTCATCATAGCCGCTATCTAAAAGTTGTTGCTTTTTTGCAAGAGAACGTACACTGGCAGTCACCTTGATCTCAGGCAAGGAAGCCTTTAATAAATTGAGAAAAGCTAAAGCAACACCGCTTGCTCCTGCTCGAACAAGAACAAGATCCTGCTTTTTCAATTTCAAATTTTTATAGGCACCGTAAGCTGTATAATATCTCTCAGGAGCTGCTGCCAACTTATCCCAAGTTAGATTTGTTTTTATAGGGTAAATTTGTTCATTTGGCAAAAGGACATATTCAGCATAGCTGCCATCAAATGCTCTTCCCATCTCTCCCATAATGGAAACAACTTTCTGTCCATGGAAGAAATGGTTTTTATCCGATGTTTCTTCAATAATACCGACACATTCAATGCCTAAAACCCTTGGAAAAACAACAGACGGCGAGTAACCCTTACGCGTAAAAATTTCAGAACGATTGATACCGAATCCCTTAATTTTTACCAGAGACCAACCTTCCTTAATTTTAGGAATCTCTCTTTCCACAACTTTTAATTGTTCAGATGAGCCCGGTTGTTCAACGAGTACTGCTTTCATTGTAAACAAGCCTCCTAATAATAATTAAGTTTAGTATAACATGACAAAATTAAATAGTCAAATATTTTTACTATTTAAGAGTTGTTTTTTAAAAATTGGATCATCCAATCTTTTAACTCATTATCCACCAAAAATATAACTCAAAGATTTTAAGAAGGTATCATTATCCTTACAACTGCTGTCATTATAGGTCTCATAATGCCTGTCGAATCCGTAACGACCCCAGTACATATAAATTGAAAAGACCTAATTTCAAAAGAAACATTAAAATGCCCATCTTTTTTTAAAGTATATATACTTAAAAACCCAAGAGGTAAATTATTTCTCTTGGGAAGCTTTTTGTGTTTGCTTTTGATAAACATGATCTTTAATAATTTGATAAAGGCTGGCTAAAATAGGTACAGCCATCAGCATACCAACTAAACCTGCTAAAGCACCGCCAATAGTAATGGCCAGCAGAACCCACATAGATGGTAAACCAATAGAGCTGCCAACAACTCTTGGATAAATCACATTGCCTTCAAACTGTTGCAGCAAAATAACAAAGACAAGAAAGACAACTGCCTGTGAGAAGGACTGTGTCAAAATTAATATAGTTCCAATAGTAACACCAATGTAAGCACCAACAACCGGTATCAGAGCAGTAAAAGCAATCAAGATCCCAATTGTCGCTGCATAAGGTAAGTTAAATAGCATCATACCAATAGCTGTCAATGTTCCTAAGATCATGGCTTCTAAAGTCTGACCAACAAAAAAACCATGAAAGCGACTGTGCAAAATACCAACAAGATAATGAACTGTCCCAGAATATTTACCAAGGTAAGTATCAATTAGAAGATTAAACTGACGCCCTAATTTCTCTTTATTAGCTAGAACATACATGGAAAAGATAATACTAACAAAAATTGAAATTAAAGCTGATGCTATTGAAGTAACCGAAGTTAGTACATTTGTTAAAACACTCAAAAATTGACTCAAAATTTGTCGGCTGTAATTAGAAATGAGGCTGCTAATTTGTGTATCTCCTCCAAAAGATGCTAACATTTTGGAAACCCATTTATTGTGTTGGACTTCATTGATGATATTTTGAATATCCTTTGGGTTAATAGACAGCAAGGATTTAAGGCTAGCAATCAAATCTGGTAGAACAATGGTAAAAATGAGAACGACAACAAGCACAAAAGTTGCATAAGCTAAAACCATAGTCAAAGGCCGTTTAGCCTTCAAAAGACTTTGTGACTTAATCAATTTATCATAAAGTCTTTCATAGGCACTCATAACAATGTTAACAATATAACCAATGGCAGCTCCTGTTAAAAAAGGAGATAGAGCAGACAAAAAAGTATTCAATATTTTAGCTCCTGCTGACCAGTTTGCCAAAATTGCATAACAAATGACAAAGACCAAAACAGGATAAGCAACATAAGATTTTTTGATTTTCATAACTGTTATTATACACTAAATTAGCCTTAAAAAGATAGGAAATAACTAAAAAAACAGATTTTTAAAAATCTGTTTCAGAGTGTAAACAAAGTTTTTTTATAAGACTTTCCTTGGGTTCAAATCTTCCGAGTGGCAGAAACAGTGAAGCTTCTGCCACTTTTATCACGGCGGAAAGTTCTCGATTAGGGCTTGCTTCGCTTGCAAATCAATGCCATTTAAATTGGCTTTTGCAGAATTTCAAAACATATATGTATAGACAAACATACTATTTTTTAAAACTCTACAAATTAAAATTATTTCCTTATTGACGAGCAAAGCGATCACTAAATAAGACTCTTTCTTCAGACTAAACAGATTAAGTCTGTTCTGTTTTTTTACTTTAAACTACAAGTCTGTTCCATTAGAAGCAATGACTTTCTTATACCAGTCAAACGATTTCTTTTTAGAGCGCTTAAGAGTGCCATTACCAGTATTATCACGGTCAACATAAATGAAGCCATAGCGTTTTTTCATTTCACCCGTACCTGCAGAAACAAGGTCAATACAGCCCCAAGTGGTATAACCTAGGAGTTGAACACCATCTTCATTAATCGCAGCATTCATAGCCTTAATGTGTTCGCGCAAGTAATCAATCCGATAATCGTCTTCAACATAGCCATTTTTATCTGGCTTATCAATTGCTCCAAGACCATTTTCAACAATGAACATTGGCTTTTGATAGCGATCCCAAATGGTATTAAGAGTAATCCGAAGACCGAGCGGATCAATTTGCCAACCCCATTCAGATGATGACAAGTAAGGATTTTTAATAGAGGCAAAGATATTCCCTTGCGTTTCGTCGTTAATTTTTGGATCAGCAGAAGCCACTCGGCTTGAATAATAAGAGAAAGAAACAAAGTCAACTGTATTTTCTTTTAAGAGCTGTAAATCTTCTTGCGTCATGATAATATTCAGACCATCACGTTCAAATTGCTTTTTAGCATAATTAGGATACTCTCCCCGCGCCTGGACATCAATAAAGAAATAATTAGAACGATCCTCCTTCATAGCTTTCCAATAATCACTAGGATTGCAAGTATTCGGATAATACTGTCCAGCTGCCAACATACAGCCAACTTGATTTTCTGCATCAATTTCATGTGCTAGCTTAGTAGCAATAGCTGACGCGACCAATTCATGATGAGCAGATTGATACTTCACCTCTTCTTCATTTTCACCTTCTTCAAAATACAAACCTGCTCCCATAAATGGTGCATGAAGAATCATATTGATTTCATTGAATGTCAACCAATATTTAACAAAACCCTTAAATCGTGTAAAAAGTGTACGGCAAAGACGTTCATAAAATTCTAACATCTTACGATTACGCCAACCACCATATTCTTCAATCAAGTGCATAGGGCAATCAAAATGTGTTATGGTCACCAATGGTTCAATGCCGTATTTATGACATTCCTTAAACAAATCCTCATAGAATTGCAAACCAGCTTCATTAGGTTCTAACTCATCTCCCTGTGGAAAAATACGCGTCCAAGCAATCGAAAGACGATAAGTTTTGAAGCCCATTTCTCCAAAAAGAGCGATATCTTCTTTGAAATGATGGTACATATCAATGGAATCTTTAGCTGGATAAAAATAACCTTCTTCAAAGTCAAACATCTTCTTTTTACCAGCAATAATCGGAAAGCGATCTTCACCGATTGGCACAACGTCAACATTGGCTAAACCACGGCCATCAACATTATAGGCGCCTTCGCATTGGTTAGCAGCTGTTGCACCACCCCATAAAAATCCCTGTGGAAACGGTTTTAATTTTATCATTCTAAACTCCTTTTATAAATTGATTATTTTTTCTTCTAAAGTATCAATAAAGCGTACAAGATCAAATTGGTCAGTCTCGTAGTGAAATTCTAAAACGCAACAATTACTTGGAAAGAAAGTCAATTTCTCTTCTAAGCCAAGAGCCAGTAAAAATTGTGACAAAGCACCTGCATGACTAACTGCTAAAACAGTTTTGCCAGCTTCTGCTTGAGCAATAGCTGTCATTGTTTTTAATAAGCGCTCTTGAACAGCTCTGTCTGTTTCACCGCCAAATTTTTCATAGTAATTACCTGTTTCCCGACGAACTGTACGCGGTGGATGTAGGTATTCTTGTTGACCTTCATAAGCTCCAAAGTTCATCTCTTTCAATCCCTTGAGACGTTTATATACTGTCCGTCCTGTTACTAATTCTAGGGTATCGCTGGCACGTTCAGCGGTTGAACAGTAGAGACTATTAAAAGTCAAACCCAATTTCCTGAGATAGTTGCCAGCTTGTTTAGCCTGCTCAATTCCCACTTCTGTCAAAGGGGAATCCGACCAGCCCTGAATACGTTTTTGGACATTGAATAAGGTCTGACCATGTCTCATCAAATAAATGGTTGTCATCTTTGGTCTCCCTTTCTATAAACAAAACTGGCATCATCTGGATTGTAAATAGATAAAAGATCAAATTCACCATTGTCATAGTAAAAATGCAAAATAGCACAGTTGTGCATACCGCGAATTTGTGGTGGATCAGCTAGAATATGACGAAAAAACTGAGCAATAGCGCCACCGTGACTGACAGCAAGAATGGTTTTGGCAGAGCTATTTTCTAGCAAGTTTCTGACAGTCTCTCCCATACGCTCACGTACGTCTTGATTTGATTCACCACCATGGACAACAAAATAATCGCCATAACCAACACCACCAGCTTGCAAAGGAGGATTGAGGTATTCCTGTTGCCCTTCAAAAGTTCCAAAATCCCATTCTTTCAAGCCTTTCAAGCGAATAATATCTTTTCGTCCTGAAACGATTTCCGCAGTGTCACAGGCACGTTCTTGTGTGGAAGAATATATTTCTTCAAAAACAATTCCCTTATCTTTAAAATAATCTGCTGCTTGTTGAGCTTGTTTAATACCAAGTTCGGTCAGGGGTGAATCACAAACTCCTTGGATTCTGTGCTGCTCATTAAAGCGTGTTTGCCCATGCCGCATCAAATAAAAATGTTTACTCATACAAGAATCACCTAAATATCAAAAGAAATATTTTTCAAGGGATCAATAACACTAAGCAAGTTCAGATGACCATTCTCATACTGGTACTTGCAAATAGCACAATTTCCAAAACGAAGATCCTGAGGCAATTGAATGTTCAATTCAAGTATCAATCCATATAATGCTGCACCATGACTGACCATCAACAGCGTTTGGGCTGACTGTTTTTTCAAAGTTGTAAGAATTGTTTCATAAATACGTTTACCCACTTGAGCAATATCTTCACCACCATAAGGAACCAGTAAGTCTTCAAAAGAAGACGAACCAGGTCTAAAACGAGGCAGCAAGCTTTCTGGTTGAGCTTCAAAAATCCCGAAATTCATTTCTTTCAATCCCTTCAACTGTTGATAAGATTGATTTGTAATCAATTTCAAAGTATCTGTCGCCCGCTCCTGTGTTGAGGAATAGACCTTATCAAAAGTAATTCCTTTTTCTTGAAAATAATCTCTCACTAATTTTGCTTGAGTAATTCCCAGATCAGTCAAGGGAGAATCACACCACCCTTGAACGCGCTTTTGTGTGTTAAATAAGGTTTCTCCATGGCGCATAAGATATAGCGTTTGAACCATTTTTTATCATATTCCTTTCAAAATGGATAAAAAATTGAATAATCATCACCAGAACTTCGTCTCCTTAGTCATTAAAACACTTGTTCACCAATTACAATTCATTTTTTATCTTAATACTTGTATTATACCTTAGAATAAATAGTTTTTCTTGTAAAATAATCAGGTATACTGATACTATCATACGATAGCACTAAATTGTATTTTCAATTTGATTGCTTTTTATTCCTAAAATAAAAGATTTATAATAACCGTCCCTTTAAACCATTCTGTCATTTTATCAACCTTTTTTGCTACCTACACTAAAAGCTAGGTGTATAAAGCCGAGATGCTCTTGAGTTAGCTTATCATGATTAATATTTTTCTTGCTTATAATTTCCAAACGTACACTATCATCAGAAGATAAAAAATACGACTTAAATCTCTTCTTTCGATTATGATAGAGTTCATTTGCTTGATCATCAAAGTATTTTTCAAAAAACCTTCTCACTGTTTCCAAATCTTTAACATACTTGGCTACTAGATTGGGTGTTTGATTTCCTTTGGATTCTATTTTTTTCTTATAAGTCTGTTTTTATGGTTTGAGCAATTTTATCATAGGCTGTTTGAGTCAAATGCAGTCCGTCCGTCGTATAATCCTCAGCTAATTCTCCTTTTTCATCTAACAATAATGGATATAAATCAATATAGTTAACCCCAGATAAAACCTGTAAATGCTGATTTAACACCTGAATAAGTGCATTATTTCTGATTTTTACCTTACCAGCATACTGATCAGATTCATTGACTGGTAATACAGACAATACATAAATCTTTGTCAAAATATGATTAGCTCTAATTTGAGCAATGATATCCGAGATCCTTGCGACAATGTCTAACAGAGGATAACCTCTACCGATATCATTAATGCCAATCATCAAGAAAACTTTAGCAGGACTCAAAGTCAACACTTGATCTTCTATATGTTCCAAAAGCCAAACAGAATCTGTCCCAGCTATTCCTCTATTGACTAAAGGTAAATCATGACCTAGATATTTTTTCAAAGGGAAAAACTCAGTGATGGAATCTCCTGCAAATACGATACTATCCGCTTTAACCTTACTGTTGGCTTTCTGAAAAGTTTGCAGCCGTTTCATTTGATAGGTAGTCAATTCAGCACTCCCTCTTTCTTTTTGACGTTTTTTAGCAGTTCTATTTTCCAATATTTTATCCCCTTAAATCCATTATGATAGCAAAAAAACTGTTTAAAACAAGTTTTTTGCATGCACTAATCAATAGAAGATAGATAATTATCAATAACGTCTAAGACTCCAGATTCATCATTTGACTTAGCTTGATAATTAGCAGCTGCCTTAACATTTTTAGGTGCATTAGCCATAGCATAAGAATACTTAGCTAGTTTTAGCATTTCAATATCATTTCCGCCATCACCAAAAGCCATTAAATGATCACCAGTAAAATTCCAACGTTTCAATAACTGCTGTAAGGCCCATCCCTTGTGCAGTCCTTTTGTAATAATATCAATATAACCAAAACCGCTGACCGTTCCTACCAAGCGCTGACTTGTTTTATAATCAGCAATAGCCTTTATGATTTGAGCTGACTCCTCTTCTTTAACCTGCAAGGTCAACTTAAAAAAGCGTTCATCAGGAAGAGGGGAAAACGAGTTCACAAGTTCTAAAACAGGAAAGAAAGGTGAAAGCATTTTGACAATATTCTCAGAAACGCCCTTTTTTAGATAGCCTTTCTTTTCTCCCGATAAGACAACAACAGCTTGAGGATACTTCTCTTCAATAAAGTAAATGATACTGGCGATATCCTCTCTTTGCTGGAAAACTTCAACCAAGGATTGATTTTTAGAAATAATATTAGCACCATTTTCACCGACAAAAGTTAACTGCTCATGACAATCAGGAAAATGTTCGCGCAATTGACGGTATGGATTGCTGCTTGCGACAACAAAGCGAATATCTCTTTCTTGCAGTTGTTTTAAGATTCTCTGAAATCGGTTATGATCGTAACTCCCTTTAGAATTTAAGAAGGTTCCATCCATATCGGTTGCAATAACTTTCACACTCATTTCTTCTCCTCTAACTAGCTAGTGTAATTAATCTTAGATAAATAATAACAATATTATTTTAAATCAAATAATATTTCTAATTCGTTCGACTGACTGTATTCGAAGGCAAAATCGGATCCCTTTTAAAGTTCTGGCATAAAATCACTTACTTCCTGTCATTATTATAACACACAAAAAATTTAAAAAAATTAAAAGACACCCTAAAGTGCCTCTTGTTATTAGCTGAGTAGACCAGTTATATAAACCAGAAAGAAAATAGCAAAACCAGCCAGATAAATCAAACCAAAAATTGATAACCAATTCAGCCAAACAGATAGCTTGTGCTCCTTGTTATTAACCAATGAATAATTCAAATAAGCATAAACTGGCGTTGTCAGGAAAGACGCAATCATAGCAAAGCGCATTAGAGTTGCAACATCACCTGCAAATAAAAGAACAATAATAATCCCAATAATAGATGTAAAGACCATCCAAACATTAAGCACCTTTTGTGAAGCTTCCTTTCGTCCAAACAGTAAGCGCATGGTTTCATTATTGGCACGCGAATAGCCATCAATAACTGTAATGGTTGTACCAAAGATGCACAAAAAGGCAATGAAGGCAATCAAAAGACGAGACCAAGCACCAAAGGACGATTCATACATATTGATAAACTGGGCAATGTAAGCTGCACTAGCACTCTTAACTTGTTGGCCTGAACCAAATTGAATCAAAGCACCCAGTGCCAAGAAGATAAATGCAAGAACCGCTGTTCCGATATAACCAACGTTAAAGTCAAAAATACCATCAGTCAGAGAAACTTTTGCTGTCTTGCGCTTTTCAACCGTCCACATAGAATTGATAGCCGAAATTTCAATCGGAGCTGGCATCCAGCCCATCAAAGAAACAATAAAAGGCAGGGCTGTTAGTTGCCACGGTGATGGTGCTGTGAAATCTGGAGCATATTCTCTATGTTTAAAGAGAGCAATAACAACAGCCAAGGTTGTCGCCAAAGTCAAGGCTGTCATCACCCACTTAGATAAGCCATCAAGAAAACGATAACCTCCAATTAAAAGCATTGCCAAGGTTACTATGATAAGGGCTGTTGTTAATTGCGAGATAGACAGGCCAAATCCATTCGGGAAGATATTATAAAGAATTGCCGCAGCTAGAATTCCAACAGCTGCTGTATTGACAACAGCTGAGAATATATTCATGATAAAAAATACCCACAAATAAAATTTCCCTTTTTCTTTGTAGCCTTCAATCAGACTTTTATTATTTTGCAGTGTGTATTGCGAGCCAAAACGAAAAAATGGATATTTAAACAAGTTAACCAATAAAACAATAATGGCCAACTGCCAGCCGTAAATAGCGCCTGCTTGCGTTGATGATACAATATGGGATCCACCAACAGCTGCTGATGCCATAAGGATCCCCGGTCCCATAGCTTTAAATTTGCTTTTCCATGTTGAGCGTTCCTCTTCCGCCATAAACTTTTCTCCTTTTTATAACTTAAATTATCAGAGTTTTCTGAATATGATGTACAATTATTATAACATTGATAGAAAAGCTGTCAAGAGTATTTTCAGAAAATTTCAATAAATTATTTAACTCAATTAGAATGGGATACCTTATTAGAACAGACGGCTATGATTGCAGCGCAATAACCTATAAAAGAGTCTAATCGTGAAGATTACGTATAAAAAATCGGATTGTTAGCCTTAACCTACTCAAAACAAGACTAAATAACTTAGGGAAGTTATTATGATTTTAGGAAAATAATCCTGTAAAAAAATTAACAAGCCATTGCCAGATTTTAGCAAAAAAACCTTTACCGGACTCAATAGCTTTGTTAGCATTAAACTTTAAGTTGAGTCCCTTAAAAGTTGATTTAGCATTAGCAACAATACTGTCTTTTAGAGAATTCAGAGTTGATTTAAACCCTTTATTGTGAATAACCTCACTCTTTGAAAGTTTAAATGCAAAATTAACGATTAATGTTATTTGTTTGTCAGTCATTGAAGAATTTAAATTGTAATTTTTCAACGTATTCTCAACAATCTTTCGAACTTGATCTTTTGTTAATTTATCACCTGAATCAGCCACTGCAGATTTAATGTCTGTTAGAGCAACATTAAGCTTATCAGCATCATAACTTTCTTTTCCTTTATTTTCCTCATTAATTCCAGAAAGGGTATTGAGTTCTTCTTGAGCCAAATTTTTACTTTCTTCAGAAACGCTTGCACCATTTTCTTCAAGTGAGTAATAAATACCCGCTAAAGCTGATTCTCCCGTTACAGCAATTGGTGCTGCAACTGTAATTTTAGCATGTTCAATTCCAAGCGTTACAGCGGCATTTCGATACATATCCTGTGTCACTTTCGTGATGTTTTCAGGAGTAACAATCTGCACATCAAGTGTTTCCTTATTACCTAATTTTTGAATCTTAACAGATGAATATAACTGCAAACTTGGATCATCAGCAACATTCATAATTTTAGCATAGCTGCTTGTATTTAGTGTTTTAACATTGGTATCCTTATCAGCACTATAACCCAACAAATTCAATGTTTGACTGCGCTGCTCTTCACTTAAAGAATACCCCATAACATAGTCTGGCTGAACATAAGATTCATCAATAACCTTCTGAACAGAATCGTTGCCGCTAGCAGCAACGAAACTTAAAGGTACTATAGAAGTCAGAAAAAGTATTCCGCCTATTAATAATTTTCGTAAAATCATCATTCTTCCTTTCTTATTGTCTTTCTCTTATTCTTAATCATGAGAGTTAGCTTTTTAAACTGAAAACTAGCAATTTTTCATGTCTATTCATGTAATTCCAAAGGCAGACCATCTGGATCAAAAAAGAAAGCCATTTTTTTACCTGTATAATCATCATAACGAACCTCTTCAACTCTTATACCTAAAGCTATCAACTCTTGCCTAGATGCCTCAACATCTTCTACATAAAAAGCTAGATGTCTCAAGCCACAAGCTTCTCGCGGCCAACTGATACGCTCTGGTGGGGCGCAGTAATTAGAGTCCGTTAACTTATTTCCAAAAATTTCTAACTCAATATCACCACATTTCAAATCAAGTTTGTAATCATGACGTTTCGGCCTGTGATTTTCTCGAATGACTTCAAAACCCAATTGATTAACATAAAACTCATAAGATTTATCATAATCCGAAACTATCAAAGCAACATGATGAACTGCTTTTAATTTCATTTTTGTTTTTCCTTTCAAAATATTGCCATTAGTGACAATCAAGTAGAGGCTAATCTCTAACTCCTCTCACACCATCACACCAGCGTACGTACTATTAGACATATAGCAGCGGTTCAACTAACTTCTCATGATTCCTTGTTATTACGTTTGCAATGCTCATGAGACCTCACAGAATAAGTCGTACCTAAAAGAAACTCGTTAGAGCGAGTTTCTTGTTTTAAAATGATATTTGATTATAGGACTGCCTAAAAGCTTTTTTTATCTTTTTGGAAGTCTTATTAAAATCAGTTTCCCCCTTATATGTGCCATGAACAATTGTTCTGGCAGTCGCCCCCGCATCTGTACAAGTGACCAAAGTAACTTCATTTTGTCCCGGCCGATTGTCAATAACTTCTACATGTTCAGGTGTGACAGTTTTCACTTCACTAATAACATAAGTATAAACCTTATTTTTATCAGTCAGATAAATTTCCATGCCTTCTTTTGCACGTTCTAAAGGTGAAAAGAGCATCTGTGAAGATCCGGTCATACCAAAAACATGATGGCTAGCAAGAGCATAATTATTTTCTCCCATGACTTGGTCATTTTTCATCGTTCCAGCACCATATGTTAAGCCAACATTATCTAATCCTTTGAAGATTGGTAAGTTGATTTTTAAGTCTGGAATGGCAATTCCGCCAATTACAGGAAGCTTCTGAGCAGCCATTTGTGCTGCCAGTACCGATTGAGTACTGATGGATTCCACCTTTTTAAAATCAAAGGAAGAATGGGCAGCCTTGTTGCGTTCAATCTCCTTCTTGCTAACATTGGAAACCTGATATCTATTGGTATTCCAAGCAATTAGAGTATTTCTAATTGGAGTATTGAAGATTAGTGCTAAACCAATCACTAATAAAAGGATAGGCAGAAAGGTCCTTAAAAAACTTCGTTTTTTCCTAGATTGACGTTCTTTTTTCATTGCTAGCTACTCATTTTCATTATTATTTAGTGAAGTGCCTTCTATTACTTCAGACTTGACCAAAGCAAAGGTTACAATCTTAGCATTTTCATCTAGGCGCATCACTTTGACACCCATAGCTGAACGCCCAGTCTGAGAGATATCGGCAACACTTGTACGAATGATAACACCAGTATCCGTAATAATCATGATATCTTCATCATCATTGACAGTGACAAGTCCAGCGAGAGGTCCATTTTTAGCGGTGATATTGGCAGTTTTAATTCCTTTACCACCACGTCCTTTAGTCGGGTATTCACTGGCAGGTGTTTGCTTACCATACCCTTTTTCTGTAATGGTTAGAACATTGCGATTATCTGCTATGTGATCTGCACCAATGACATAATCATTTTTCCTGAGATTAACACCTTTCACACCAGTTGCCAAACGTCCCATATTGCGGACAGCAGATTCTTGGAAACGAACAGAATAACCTAAATGTGTCCCAATAATGATATCCTCTTGACCATTGGTCAAAAGAACGTTGATCAATTCATCATTATCGCGCAGACTCAGCGCTTTGAGACCATTTTGACGAATATTGCCAAAGGCAGACACACTAGTCCGTTTGACAACTCCTTGTCTAGTCGTAAAGAATAAATACTTATCATGAAAATCATCTGATTTCACATTGATTATGGTTTGAATCGTTTCACCATCATCTAATTTCAGTAAATTGACGATAGGTAAGCCCTTTGCAGTTCGGCCGTATTCAGGAATTTCATAACCTTTGAGACGATAAACTCTCCCTTGATTAGTAAAGAAGAGCATGGCATCATGCGTACTTGTTGATACCAGTTCACGAACAAAGTCATCATCATTGACGCCTGTTCCTTGGACACCACGACCGCCTCGTTTTTGTGTACGAAACTCATCTTGACCAAGACGTTTAATATAACCCTTATTAGATAAAGTAATCAGAACATCTTCTTCTTCAATCAAGTCTTCATCTTCGAGTGACAGGACTTCACCAACCATTAATTCTGTTCGGCGTTGATCAGCAAATTTGCGTTTGATATCTTCAAGTTCATCCTTGATGATTGTGATAACACGTTCTGGTTTAGCCAAAATATCAGCTAAATCAGCGATCAATGCTAAAAGGTCATTATATTCTGACTGAATTTTATCACGTTCCAAGCCGGTCAAGCGACGCAGGCGCATATCAAGAATGGCTTGACTTTGTCTTTCGGATAAATCAAAACGACTCATTAATTCAGCTTGAGCAATGGTATCTGTCTCACTATTGCGGATAATGGTAATAACTTCATCCAGATGATCAAGAGCAATCAGTAAACCTTCTAAGATATGAGCCCGGCTTTCAGCTTTAGCCTTATCAAACTTAGTACGTCTAACAATGACTTCTTTTTGATGGTCAATATAATTATCTAAAATCTGTCTCAAGGACAAAATTTTAGGGACACCCTTCTCAATAGCTAACATGTTAAAACTAAAATTAGTTTGTAGACTTGTTAACTTAAAAAGATTATTTAAAATAACATTAGCACTAGCATCACGGCGGACTTCAATAATAAAACGAACGCCTTCACGGCTGGATTCATCTCGAACAGCAGTGATACCTTCAATGCGTTTTTCTTGTGCTAAGCGAACAATATGCTCATGTACTTTAGTTTTATTGACCATATAAGGAAATTCAGTAACAACAATGCGTTCACGTCCTGACTTCGTTTGCTCAATCTCAGTGCGAGCACGCAAAACAATAGAACCCTTTCCTGTATCATAGGCGCGATGTATACCCGATTTTCCCATGACAAGAGCTCCTGTTGGAAAATCGGGGCCGGGTAGTACTTCCATTAGGTCACGCGTTGTCACGTCAGGATTATCCATAACTAATTTGACCGCATCAATTGTTTCTCCCAAATTATGAGGTGGAATATTAGTGGCCATTCCAACAGCAATACCTGTCGCTCCATTAACCAGAAGATTTGGAAAACGTGACGGTAAAACTAAAGGTTCACGTTCAGAACCATCATAGTTATCTGCAAAATCAACTGTATTTTTATTAATATCACGAAGCATTTCCATAGCAATTTTGCTCATACGCGCTTCTGTATAACGCTGCGCTGCAGCGCCATCTCCGTCCATAGAACCAAAATTTCCATGACCATCAACCAACATGTGACGGTAAGACCACCATTGTGCCATCCGAACCATGGCTTCGTAAATAGATGAATCTCCATGCGGATGGTATTTACCCATGACATCACCTGTAATACGCGCTGATTTTTTATGCGGCTTGTCAGGAGTAACCCCCAATTCATTCATGCCATATAAAATACGACGATGAACAGGTTTTAATCCATCGCGAACATCTGGAAGAGCCCGAGCAACAATAACACTCATAGCATAGTCAATAAAACTCGTCTTCATTTCACTTGTTAAATTGACATCTACTAAATTTCTATCTTGCATTAAAAAATGCCTCATTTCTAGTCTAAAACTCTTTTATATTATATCACAAATAAGGCTCTTTTTCAGCTATTCTACTATAGTTTTCCGCTGAGAAAGGTAAATATTAGTGACTTTCTTAACAAAAAGTGTTAGAATGAAAATGTATAGAATATATACTTAATAAATTATAAGGAGATGTTTAGAACATGACTGCAACTAAACAACATAAAAAAGTCATCCTTGTTGGTGATGGTGCTGTAGGTTCATCTTACGCTTTCGCTCTCGTTAACCAAGGAATTGCTCAAGAACTTGGTATTATTGAAATTCCTCAATTATTTGAAAAAGCCGTTGGCGACGCTCTTGATCTTAGTCATGCACTTGCTTTTACTTCACCAAAAAAAATCTATGCAGCTAAATATGAAGACTGTGCGGATGCTGACCTTGTTGTTATCACTGCTGGTGCACCCCAAAAACCAGGCGAAACTCGCCTTGATCTCGTTGGTAAAAATCTTGCCATCAATAAATCAATTGTTACTCAAGTTATAGAATCAGGCTTTAATGGTATCTTCCTCGTTGCTGCTAACCCAGTTGATATCTTAACTTATGCTACATGGAAATTCTCAGGTTTCCCTGCCGAAAAAGTTATTGGCTCAGGTACTTCACTTGATACTGCTCGTTTCCGTCAAGCACTTGCTGAAAAACTTGATGTTGATGCGCGTTCAGTCCATGCTTACATTATGGGTGAACATGGTGACTCAGAATTTGCAGTATGGTCTCATGCCAATGTAGCTGGTGTTAACCTTGAAAACTATCTTCAAGATGTTCAAAATTTCAATGGCGAAGAATTGATTGACTTATTTGAAGGTGTTCGCGATGCTGCCTATACAATCATCAATAAAAAAGGTGCAACTTTCTATGGTATTGCTGTTGCCCTTGCTCGTATCACTAAGGCTATTCTTGACGACGAAAATGCCATATTGCCACTTTCAGTATTTCAAGATGGCCAATATGGTTTCAATGAAGTCTTTATCGGTCAGCCCGCTATCGTAGGTGCACATGGTATTGTTCGCCCAGTAAATATTCCTTTGAACGATGCTGAAAAACAAAAGATGCAAGCTTCTGCAAAAGAATTAAAAGCTATCATTGACGAAGCCTTCTCTAAAGAAGAATTTGCTGCTGCAGCTCGTAACTAAACAATAAAAATACCAAGCATTGTGTAATGCTTGGTATTTTTATTAAACGTTTTAATCACTGTAGTAAGTCCTGCTAACAACAGTCCAACTGTTAAGACCATCCGATGACTTTTCCAACTCTCCATTAGCATTAATACGATAATGAGCAACAGTTGGACTAGTATTAGGATCTGCTCCTGCTTGCTTCATTGCATCAGACTGATGATTTTCCTTAATAGTAGCATAAACCAAACCATCCGTATCAGATTTCCAACTTTCAATAGTGAAATCTTTTTTAGTAAAACGACTATCTTTACGATTCTCCAGATAATTTGCGATAACCCAATCTTCAACCTGTTGAGTAGTAAGATTTTTTGTATCTACTTGACTGTCACTACTCTTTCTATGAGAAGACTTCTGTGATGAAGGTCTTCCTTTTTGCAACTGGTAATCCAACCCAATATTAGTTAAAGGTTGAGAATAATCAAAATCGCTGTCAACACCTGTTTGCCAAACTAAAGGTTTAATATAGCCATCTCCAATATAGACACCATAAGCATATCTAACGTAAACTCCTCCTAGTTGTGCTCCTGCCACCAAACCACTTGGTTGTGTCCCTTTAACAAAATGATAACAGTAAGTATTAACGCCCACTCTCTCTATATTTTTAATTCTACTTGTGTAATTTTCTGAACCAATAACTGTTTTTATCACACCATTTTTAGAAAAGGTCATTTGAATATCTTTTTGGAGATTATCAACATAACCATACCACGTTCCTCTTAACTTTACTGGAAAAACAGCTCTAGTTTTCTGGCTTTGACTACGATCAGATTTTGTCTTGTTAGTTTTATCTTTCTTTTGGAGAGATGACGTTGCTGTGGTTCTCTTAGAAGTTGAGGTATTAGAGATAGGTCGAGAGCTGTCTTTTAAAAACATAAGAAAGAGAATAGCTATGATTACTCCTATAATACATACTGATGCTATTAAATAAGTGCGAAAACGTTTTTTCTGCAATAAATTTTTATGCTCTGTTTCGTACTGTTGTAGCAAAAGAGAAATTTCTTGTTTCAACTTAGGATCTTTTTCTTTTTTTATAGCTAACTGAAGACGAGAAATTCTTTTTTCTAATTCTTCTTCAGCCAATCTCTTTTGTTTATCATGTGTCGTCGGTTTTTTATTTTTCCTAGTGAAATCTTGATTCGCCATATCTTTCTAACGCCTCTTTTTCACTTTTATTATATAATAATCACTTTCAGACAGCAATATACCTAATGATAAAAGTATGAGAATTTGATAGATAAAGATAACTCAATAGTTTTCTTGAAAAACGATTAAACTGACAAAAAATTACTTTTCACTGTTTCATTCATAATCATTTAGCTTTTAATGCTGCTTTGATCATATAATTATAGGGTTGATTGAAATGAGGAAGAAAGAAATAGTCCAGTAGAGCTAAACGTTCAATGGTAACTTTTTCCTGAATAGCCAATGAAAACATATGAATTCCCATTGACATATCTTCTTTAGATGCCATTTGTGCACCAAGAACCAGTCGGCTATCCTTATCATAGACAATTTTAAGTGTAACAGGATAATTATCATGTTCAATAAAACTAGCCTTCTGAAAATCTGTAAATGCAGTGACTTCTGGATTATAGCCAAAACGCTTTGCTTTTTCTTGCGTTAACCCAGTTGAAACCATATTGAGACCAAAAATTGAAATACCATTTGAACCTTGAACACCAAGAGATTCCAATTTATGCCCTGCTGCATTATGACCAGCTACAATACCTGAGCGAAGAGCGTTTGAAGCTAAGGCAATATAATTGGTATCATTAATAGCGTTGTCATAAACAGTCGCGCAATCGCCAATGGCATAAACGTCAGGAATACTTGTCTCTTGTTTTTTATCAACAAGGAAAGCACCATTACGGAAGGTTTTGAGTTTAGCGTTGCCAAGTGCAGTATTAGGACGGAAACCGACAGCTAAAATAACCATATCCACATCATGGCTCGCTTTATCAGTTACAATACGTTCGACTTTACCATCACCTTCAATGGCTTTGACAGTTTCTCCGAATGCTAATTCAATACCATGATCTTCCAAATTTTGACGCATCATTTCTGAAAGATCCTGATCATAATAACCAGCTAAGCAAGTGTCAACAACATCAATAAGAATCACTTCTTTTCCGAGGCGTTTAAAGGCTTCAGCAAGTTCTACACCAATATAACCAGCACCAACAACAGCAATACGATTCAGATTTTGACTCTTATCCTGTAATTTATTAATAACATCTTCTGCATTTTGATACAATTTAACAAATTGAAGATTTTTCAAAGTTGCTTCAAAATCACAACTACCTTCTTTGATAGCTGCACCTTTGATAGGTGGTAAGATTGGTGTTGATCCTGTTGCCAAAATAAGCTTCTCATAGCTTTCAACATGTTCTTGACCATTGACTAAAGCAGTAACCCTCTTAGCATCATAATCAATAGCTGTCACTGGCGATTCCATATAAATTTTAGCACCTTTTGCTTCTAACGATTCCTTGTCAGCATAAAAAAGACCTTGAGGGCCTGATATTTGTTTTCCAATCCAAAGTGCCATTCCACAACCCAAGAATGAAATATTAGAATTTTGGTCAAAAACGACAACTTCGTTTTCACTACCGTAATTATCTAGAACAGTATTAATGGCAGCTGTACCTGCATGGTTAGCTCCAACAATAACGATTTTACTCATAAGCAAATCCTCTTTTCAATATAATCTAATTATTACTTCATTAGTATAGCATGAGGTTGAAACGCTTACAAAGAATATGCTCATCTTTCATAAAAATAACTTTATAATCTCCAAAATGGACTTCTCTACTATAATCTACAATTGATAAGGAATCAAAAAATCACTCAATATATAAGCTCCTGATTGCTAGCTTTCAAGAGCTAATCAAACAAGATTGTATATCGAGTGATTTTAAATTTTTATTTTGATTTAATATAATTAATACCATCCGCTTTTGGAGCAACTGCTTGTCCAAAGAAGACTGCTAATACAAGAATCGTTAAAGCATAAGGTGCAATTTGCAGATAAACTGTAGGAATTTTTGATAAAAAAGGTAATTGACCGCCAATAACTGCTAAACTCTGTGAAAGACCAAAGAAAAGGCTTGATAACATAGCTCCTATCGGATTCCATTTTCCAAAAATCATAGCTGCCAAAGCAATGAAACCTGGTCCCAAAATGGTCGTTCCTGCAAAGTTCACAGAGATGGACTGTGCATAAATCGCTCCGCCTATTCCACCCAGAAGACCTGAAATCATAACACCGAGATAACGCATCAAATAAACATTGATTCCTAAAGTATCCGCAGCTTGTGGGTGTTCACCAACTGAACGCAATCGCAAACCAAATTTCGTTTTGGTAAGTATGAACCAAGCAAAGACTGAAAAGAGAACAGCTAGATAGGCTACTAAACTAGTCCCTTGAAAGAAGATAGGACCCAAAAAAGGAATATGTGACAAAATTGGAAAATCAAATTTACCAAAAGATTGACTGATATTATCTGTCTGTCCCTTGTTATACAGTGCTTTAACAAAGAAAACAGCTAAAGAAGGAGCTAAAAGATTAAGCACAGTACCAGAAACAATATGATCTGCTCGAAAATTAATTGTTGCTAGAGCATGAAGTAAAGAAAAAAGTAAGCCAACCAGACCGCCTACAAGAGCAGCAATCCAAGGAGTAGCCTTGCCAAAAGAGTGAGCAAATTCGATATTAAAAACAACACCAGCAAAAGCTCCCATAACCATAATACCTTCAAGACCTACATTAACAACACCTGATCTTTCAGAAAAGACGCCACCTATACTTGTAAAAATAAGAGGGGTCGCATAAACTAGCATTGACGATATCAAAAGAGCTAACATATTTTCTAAACTCATTTTACTGACCACCTTCCACTTTTTTTCTAGGTTTAATGTAATGTTCAATAATATAGTGAGCTCCAACGAAGAAAATAATCAAAGCAGTCACTACTTTTATCAATTCAGGTGGTGTGCCAACATGAGTAGCATCACTAATACTCATACCCGGTGCACCAACACTGAGTGCTCCAAATAAAAAGGCTGAAAGGAAGATACCAATTGGAGAATTAGACGCCAAAAGACTGACCGCCATTCCGTCAAAACCAATAGCCAAGGAACTTGTTTGCACATAAACATTGCCAAAGGTTCCCAACCCTTCAACAACTCCACCTAATCCAGCAAGAGCACCTGAAATAATCATTGAAAGAACGATGGTTCTTTTAGCTGACATACCAGCATATTCACTAGCATGCGGATTGAGCCCCACTGAACGGATTTCAAATCCCAGAGTTGTCTTATTGAGTAAATACCAGACAACTACAATAGCAATGATTGCCAAGAAAAAGCCGATATTCATTCGTGAATTATTTGTCAAAGCACGCAGCCATTCTGTCTGATAGCTGGCATTATGACCAACATAGATACTAGAGTCTGAATTTCTCATAATATTCTTAGCAAAGCCGTCTTGAATAACAGCATTGCCAATATAAAGAACAATGTAATTCATCATAATCGTTACAATGACTTCACTGGTTCCTAAATAAGCTCGCAAGAAGCCAGGAATAGCACCGACAACACCTCCTGCTGCTGCTCCAATAAGCACTGTCATTAGAATCATCAGGGGACGAGGCAGGCTAGGATTAGCTAGAGCAAACCAACCAGCAGCAATCCAACCAGCATAGGCTTGACCAGATAAACCAATATTGAAAAAGCCCGCACGGCTTGCAACAGCAAAACCAAGAGCAATTAAAATCAAAGGGCTCATAGCGCGAAAAATTTCGCCAATATCCTTGAGACTGCCAAATGCTTTTTGAAATAACCCTTCATAGGCCCAAATAGGATCATAGCCAAAAATCACCATGATAATGGCACCTAGTATAATCCCCAAGATAACTGAAATCAGAGGAACTACCAATTTTTGTGTTTTCTTAGACATTTACTTCCTCCCTTTCAATACTGCCACCAGCCATTAAAATTCCTAGTTCTTGTTTATTAGTTGTTTCTGGTGTAACAATACCTTGGATTTGACCATCATGAATAACAGCAATACGATCTGACAGGTTGAGAATTTCATCAAGTTCAAAACTGACTAACAGAACAGCCTTGCCTTCATCACGCTCAGCAATTAAACGTTTATGAATATATTCAATAGCTCCAACATCAAGACCTCGTGTCGGCTGACTAACAATTAATAAGTCTGGATCACGGTCAACCTCACGAGCAATGATAGCTTTTTGCTGATTGCCGCCTGAAAATCCTTTGGCTGGAATAAGTTCATTAGCTCCGCGAACATCAAATTCCTGCATTAAGTGACGACCATGTTCATTGATTTTACTATAATTCAAAACACCATTGTGACTTAGAGGGTCCTTATAATATGTTTGAAGAGCGAGGTTTTCTGCCATAGTTAACTCAAGAATCAGACCATCACGATGACGGTCTTCAGGAACATGACCAACACTGAGCTCTGTAATCTTACGGGTCGAAAGTTTGGTCACATCTTGTCCTTTGATTGTTAAATGACCAGATTTTATCTTACGTAATCCTGTGATAGCTTGAACTAATTCACTTTGCCCATTGCCATCAATACCAGCAATACCGATAATTTCACCAGCCTTAACCTCTAAAGACAAACCTTTAATAGCAGGAATTCCTCTATTTTCATTGACTACAAGATCTTTGATAGACAAAATGGTTTCTTTAGGTTTTGTTGGCGTTTTTTCTATTGTAAATGAAACAGAACGCCCAACCATCATCTCAGCTAAATCCTGTGAAGTGGTGCCAGAGACCTCAACTGTCTCAATACTCTTACCGCGACGAATTACAGTAACACGATCAGCTACTGACCTAATTTCATCCAACTTATGAGTAATCAAAATAATAGATTTGCCTTCTTTGACAAGACTCTTCATGATAGTCATCAATTCCTGAATTTCAGAAGGTGTCAAAACAGCTGTTGGTTCATCAAGAATTAAAATATCAGCACCACGATAAAGTGTTTTAAGAATTTCAACACGTTGCTGAGCACCGACAGAAATATCAGCAATCTTAGCATTGGGATCTACAGCTAAACCATACTTTTCAGAAAGTGCTTTAATTTCTTGGCCAGCTTTTTTAAGATCTAATATACCATTTTTGACAACTTCATTTCCCAAAATGATATTTTCAGTAACCGTAAATGCTTCAACTAACATAAAATGTTGGTGAACCATCCCGATACCTAATTGAGCTGACTTAGAGGGCGAATCAATCGTAACAGCCGAACCATTAATCTTAATGCTACCACTAGTAGGTTCAAGCAAACCTGCAAGCATATTCATCAAAGTTGACTTCCCTGCTCCATTTTCACCAAGCAAAGCATGAATCTCACCTTTTCTGAGATCAAGATTGATGTGATCATTAGCCACAAAATCATCAAATTTTTTAGTAATCTCTCTCATTTCAATGACATGTTGCGCCATAATCTTTTCCTTTCAGAAATTTTATACTTCAGTAAAATCTACTAATTTTAGTAGATTTTACTGAGATATAAATATCTCAGCTTGAAAAAAGCGACCGACACGATCGCCTTTAAAAGTTTATTTTTCTGGAACTTTAACATCACCAGATACAATTTTCTTCTTAGCATCATCAACAGCCTTTTTACCCTCTTTAGATAAATGTGTTGGTACTAAATCAACTCCTTTATCTTTAAGACCATAAGTTGTCACTTTACCGCCCGGAAATTTTTTCTTAGAAGTGTTTGTTGAAATCAACTGAACAGCCTTACCAACTTCTTTTAAAGAAGAAGCAAGAACAAAGTTAGATTTCTTACCATCCTTAGAAGTATATTTACCTTCAGCAGCTTGATCTCGGTCAACTCCAATGACCCAAACTTTTTTATTTTCTTTTTTCTTTTCATTAACAGCTTTGGCTTCACTAAATACCCCAGCACCAGTACCACCAGCAGCTTGATAAATAACATCTGCACCACTGGCATATTGTGCAGCAGCGATTGTCTTACCTTTGGCTGCATCTCCAAACGAACCAGCGTAATCAACTTGAATTTGAATAGAACTATCAACTGATTTCACACCAGCTTCAAAACCTTTTTCAAAACGAGTGATCACTTCAGATTTCACACCACCTACAAAGCCGACCTTCTTTGATTTGGTTGTTTTTGCTGCAGCGATTCCTGCGAGGTAAGCAGCTTCATTATCAGCAAAGGTAACACTAGCGACATTGTTTTTCTTTTGGATAACATCATCAATAATAACGTAATGAATATTCTTATTATCTGCTGCTGTTTTTTCGATAGCATCATGCAAAGCATAGCCAATACCAAATATTAATTTATAACCGCTTGATGAAGCTGTATCAAGGTTAGTAGCATAATCGGATTCACTAGCTGATTGGAAGTAATCAAAACCATTTCCTTTGCTAAGACCGTTATCTTTGCCCCAAGCCTGTAAACCTTCCCAAGCTGATTGATTAAATGATTTGTCATCAACACCGCCAGTATCAGTGACAATAGCGACTTTTAAGTCTGTCTTTGCCTTACCTTTTTCCCTAGCTGCACGATTTCCACAAGCAGCAAGTCCCAATACTGCTACTGCAGTTAACCCTAAACCAATAATTTTCTTGTTCATAAAAATGAACCCTCCTAAATTTTATAAACAACAACTGTTGTAACATTTTATATTAAACCTAAAGGTTTAACAGACAAATTAAAATAGAATTACTTTAACTCTCTAAAGGAATAAGGAAGTAACTCTTCGACTGTCATCACGACCGTCTTACCACCCTTTGCAATTAAAGTAACTTTTGCAGATGGTTCAAAAAATTCAGCCATTACTTGACGGCAAGCACCACAAGGCGAAATAGGCTTTTGCGTCTCACCATAAATAGCAATTTCTTCTAAGTCACGATAACCTTCAGAAATAGCTTTAAAAATTGCTGTTCGTTCACCGCAATTGGTCAATCCAAAACTGGCATTTTCAATGTTACAGCCTTGATAGATTTTACCGGACTTGGTTTTAAGTGCTGCTCCAATCGGAAAATGTGAATAAGGAACATAAGCATTTTTACTAGCTTCAATAGCTGTTCTGATTAAATCAATAACCACTGTTTGTTTGCTTTCCTTCCATAATAGTAACTCCAGCGGATGTCCCAATACGTGTTGCACCTGCTTCAATAAAAGCTTGCGCATCTTCTAAAGATCGCGTTCCTCCTGCTGCCTTTACTCCAACATCAGGTCCTACCGTTTGACGCATAAGACGAACATCTTCTAACTTAGCCCCAGCAATTGAAAAACCAGTTGATGTTTTAACGAAATCAGCACCTGCTGCTACTGCAGCTTGACAAGCTTTAATTTTTTCTTTATCTGTAAGGAGACAAGTTTCAATAATAACTTTCACCAATTTGTCACCACTGGCTTCAACAACTGCCCGAATATCTTCTTCGACAAAAGCAAAATGACCGGATTTAGCTTGGCCAATATTGATAACCATATCAACTTCGTCAGCTCCATGACTAATAGCATCCTTGGTTTCAAAGGCTTTTACAGCACTAGTCGTTGCTCCTAAAGGAAAACCAATAACAGTACAAACTTTAATGTCTGTTCCTTCAAGAGCTTTAGCCGCATAAGAAACCCAAGTTGGATTGATACAGACACTGGCAAAATTATATGTCTTAGCTTCTCGAATCAGTTTATCAATCTGATCTTGCCTACTTTCTGGTTTTAATAAAGTATGGTCAATATATTGATTGATTTTCATGTTATCCTTTCTTAATAATCAAGTAATGATTTTTAAAATTTCAGTTACTTTCATTTCTTCCTTATCTATTTTAACATTTTTTTTGAATTCTGTAAGTAAGTTTTCCGATAATTTTTCATTGGAATAAATCTCTGCTAGTAAGTCACCCTTTTGGATTAGATCACCGACTTTTCTATAAAAAACGATTCCTGTCTCATAGTCAAGTTGATCCGTTTTAACTGCTCGTCCAGCTCCCAGACGCATAGCAAAAAGTCCAAAAGCTAAAGCAGGTAATTCCTTGATATAACCATTTTTATCAGCAAGAATCTTGGTCACAAATTTTGCAGCTGAAGGACGATAGAGATCGTTTAAGTCACCACCTTGATAAGCAACCATGTCTTCAAATTTTTGAAGAGCCTGTCCATTGATCAAATGTTCCTTGATTTCAGTCAGACTTCTCTTTTGTCCTGCCAATTCTAAAAGTAATTGAGCCAGCTGACAAATAAAATCAGTAATATCCTTACGGCCTTTCCCCTGCATAATTTGTAAGGCTTCTAAAACTTCTAAGCGATTGCCGGTAGCTTGTCCCAAAGGTTGACTCATATCTGTAATGGCAGCAATGGTCTGACGCCCCACTTCTTTACCTAAATTAACCATGGTTTGAGATAAATCTTCAGCTTCTTTTAAAGTTTTCATAAAAGCACCATCACCCACTGTCACATCTAATAAAATACGATCCGCCCCTGCGGCAATCTTCTTGCTCATAATCGAACTAGCAATCAAGGGCATTGTATCAACTGTTGCTGTGACGTCACGCAAGGCATAGAGTAATTTATCGGCTTTGACCAAATCATTAGACTGACCAATAACCGCCAAGCCAATATCTTGGACCTGCTTAATGAAATCTGCTTGTGAACGCTCGACCTGATAACCCTTGATTGATTCCAATTTATCAAGGGTTCCGCCAGTATGTCCCAGTCCGCGACCGCTCATTTTAGCAACCGGCACTCCAAAACTGGCTACTAGCGGTACTAAAATTAAGGTGACCTTATCACCAACACCACCTGTGGAATGTTTATCAACCTTTATTCCGGCAATAGCTGATAAATCAATTTGTTGACCAGACTTAACCATAGCCATGGTCAAATCTTGCGTCTCTCTAGTGCTCATTCCTTTAAAATAGATAGCCATAGCAAGTGCTGACATTTGATAATCAGGAACTTGGCCATTAACATATCCTTCAATAAGCCAAGAAATTTCTTCCTGTGTCAATGTCAGCCCATCACGTTTTTTCTGAATTAAATCAACTGCTCTCATCACCAAGATACCAAGAACGCTATAAAAAGCAAGTGAATGTTAAAAGCTTGCTAAAATCCCAATTTCTGATGCAAACTATCCAACTAAATTCAAGCTTTCTACTTGTGTTCAATCTCCTTCTTTCACACTTCTAAGAACATAATAGCCCTTATCCCTTTTTAAAACAATCGCATTGCCAAAAACATTTTCCATCTTATCTTTAGCACTAGGAGCACCTTGCTTTTTTTGGATGACAATAGTCAAACTGCCATTTTCTTTTAAATGATTAATACTTCCCTCAATAATAGTGTGGACAACTTTCTTACCAGCCCTAATGGGCGGATTGCTAATAATATAATCAAAACTATCAAAAACATTTTCATAAATATCAGATTGGAAAATATTAGCAGATACTTCATTATTTTCAGCATTTTGACGGGTTAAATCAAGAGCACGGTTATTAATATCAACCATAGTAACGTCAAGTTTTTGAACCTTAGCCAAGGCAATGCCAAGCGGTCCATAGCCACAGCCGAGATCTAATAATGTTTTTTCCTCAGCAAAATCAAGGCTGTTTAAAAGAGTCTGACTGCCATAGTCAATCATGTTTTTACTAAAAACACCTGAATCTGTTAAAAAATGAAAAGACTGTCCCAGTAATTCAACCTTTATTTTTCTAATATCGTGTTTACTATCGGGATTTTCTGTATAGTACATATTATTCATTTTAACTTCACTCCTGTTTTATGCTAATCAATTTTAGCACACTTTGAAACGGTTTTCAATTCAATGTGGTATAATATTTTTTAAAGGAGAACTTCATGGCAAACGAGTTTATTAATTTTGAAAAAATTTCCCGTAAAACTTGGCAGCACTTGCATCAAGAATCACAACCACCTTTAAATGAAAATGAATTAAATTCCATTAAAAGTCTCAACGATAGAATAAGCATTAAAGATGTGACTGACATTTATTTACCGCTTATTAGCTTGATTCAAATTTATAAAAAATCTCAAGAAAATCTTTCTTTTTCTAAAAGTATTTTCTTACAAAAAAATATCAGCAACCGCCCTTTCATCATCGGAGTATCTGGTTCCGTTGCTGTAGGTAAATCAACAACCAGTCGGCTTTTACAATTACTGTTAGCCAGAACTTTTAAGGACTCTAGTGTTGAATTGATGACAACAGATGGTTTTTTATATCCTAATGCTGTTTTATCTTCAAGGCATATGTTGAATAAAAAAGGTTTCCCTGAAAGTTATGATATGGAACGTCTATTAGACTTTTTAGATACTATTAAAAATGGCCAGTCTGCTGAAATTCCTGTTTATTCACACGAAATTTACGATATTGTACCGAACAAAAGTCAAATAATTGAAGTACCTGACTTTCTTATCATAGAAGGAATTAATGTTTTTCAAAACCCTCAGAATAATCGTCTTTATATGAGTGATTTTTTTGATTTCTCTATTTACATCGATGCTGACAGTGACTATATTGAGAATTGGTATCTAGAGCGCTTTGCAACCCTGCTTGATTTAGCTAAAAATGATAAGCAAAATTACTACAATCGTTTCTTAAAATTAGGGGAAAAAGGTGCTCTTGACTTTGCCAGAGACATTTGGAAAGATATTAATTTAGTTAATCTAGAAAAATATATTGAACCGACACGAAGCCGTGCTGAGCTTATTCTTCATAAGACTAAAAATCATAAAATAGATGAAATTTACCTTAAAAAGTGAGAAAGACTTGCCAAATATGTTATTTTTCTATATAATGGTATAGTTATTATAATATGGAGGTAATAAAGACATTGGCAAATATTAAATCAGCTATTAAACGTGCTGAACTTAACGTTAAACAAAATAACCGCAATTCAGCTCAAAAATCAGCTATGCGTTCAGCTATTAAAGCTTTTGAAGCAAATCCTAATGAAGAGCTTTTCCGCGCTGCTTCTTCAAGTATCGACAAAGCTAAATCAAAAGGTTTGATTCACAAAAATAAGGCAAGCCGCGATAAAGCACGTCTTGCAAGCAAATTAGCCAAATAAAAAAACCTCAAAATCGAGGTTTTTTTATTTATTAAAAATTAATAACGTCTTCTAATCATACTTAACCGAATCTGTTTTTTATAACACTTTATTTATTAGCAAGCAGGCGAGCTTCAAACATTACTCCTTGTGGTTTTTTATCTTTAACAATAATGCTGCCTTTTAAGCTGTCTGTTATTTGTTTTGCCAAAGACAAACCAAGTCCGAACCCACCCTTTTGTCGTGTTCTGGCTTTATCGACGCGATAAAAACGATCAAAAATTTTTTTCTTATCCTCGTCTGAAATACCTTGACCATTGTCCGCAACTGAAAAAATTAAACTGCGATCAGTTATCTTGACGTCCAGCCAAATTTCCCCGTCGTTATCTGTATATTTGACAGCATTATCAAAAAGAATAGTCATTAATTGCTTCAGCAAAGTCTTATCTGTCTTAATTTGACGGTTGACCTTATTGGTAATATGCAATTTTTTCCCATTTTCTCGAGCGATCATCTCATAATTTTTAAAAGTATCATCAAAAAAACGAGGTTGAATTTCTGTTATTTCTGGTTTGATACCATCATCCCGACGGGCTAAATTAAGGAGATTTGCTGTCAGCATTCTCATGTTTCTGACCTCTTCCAAACTAGAAGCAATAGATTCCGAAGAATCTAAGATAGTAGCCTCTGGTTTTCGAAACAAACTCTCCAAGCGATTTTGCAAAACAGCCAAAGGAGTACGTAATTCATGACTGGCATTTTCAACAAATGATTTTTGCTTTTCATAATTTTCCAGAATCGGTTTTTGACTCCACTTCGCTAAATAAACACTGGCAATAACTGATATAAGCCAAAAAACAATCATCACACTGATAATAATCGTAACATAACGCGTATTAGCCTCTTCAAGCTGTGTTGTATTAATAACAATTGTTGCAAATTTTATCTGTGGGTAAAAATCATTATTTACCTTAACTGTCACTGTCCGATACTTTTCGGTCTGACCGTAAATATTCTTAGCTTCTTGTTCAACAATATCACCAATATCTTTTAGTTTAGGGCGAATATGATACAAAGAAGAGAAGGCATTGACATTATTGATGACGTTATGCTTTTTATCATAAAGAATAGTATCTGTATTAGCAGCCATCTGGCCATTTGATTTTACTTTAAAAGAGGCATCTCCATTTTCAGCTTCAGTAATAGGATTATTATGCGATAGAGTCATATTGACATAATCATTGACATTCTCAGTTGCTATTTTTAGACTATTATCAACTGAAGAATAGATACCAAAATGCATAACCTGAATAATAATAACTGTCATAACAAAGAATATTCCGGTAAAAACAGCAAAGAAATGACTGAAAAATGAAATATTCTCATCCTGCTTTTGTTTTCTTAATTTAATTAGCATCCTTCAAAATATATCCTACACTGCGTAATGTCTGTAAATTCTTTCCAAATGTGGTGTCTTTTAATTTCTTTCTTATTTTAGAAACATAGACTTCAACAACCGAAATTGTCGTATCGCTATCAAAGCCCCAGATACGATCAAAAATTTGTGACTTAGGTAAAATGACATTTTGATTTTGTAAGAAATAAACTAATAAGTCAAACTCTTTGCCAAGCAGTTCAACTTCTTTTCCATTTACCATTGTTGTATTAGTTGCTGTATCAACGGTTAACTCACCGTAAGTCAGATTATTTTCGTTGAATTTGCCTGAACGTTTGAGGAGGGCCTGAATACGCATTTTTAATTCTTCAAGATAAAATGGTTTTGTCAGATAATCATCAGCTCCTAATTCAAAACCGTGTCCTTTGTCATCCAAACCTTCCTTAGCTGTCATAATCAAAACAGGTGTCGTTATCCCTTTTTCACGCAGTTCTTTTAAAACTTGGAAGCCATTTTTTTCAGGAAGCATTAAGTCTAATAGAATCAAATCATAAACGCCACTCTCTGCTTCATACAGTCCTTCTTCACCATCAAAAACCTGCATGACATCAGCAAAATCATCCAGAAAGTCAAAGATAGAGTTAGATAGACTCAAATCGTCTTCTACTAATAATAACTTTATCATATTTTACTCCTTTTTTACTTTCTATTATAGCATGACTTGGGATATTTCGACTAGCCATTTGTTATGGAAGAATTTGAATTCGTATTGCTACTATTAGAATCGGAATCACTATCCGATTGCGATGAATCATTTGAATTGCCATTAGGTGGAGTACCTTTTTTGACATTTTTAGGCATAGTAGGCTTCGTCTGAGTTAGTTTTGCTGTTGCATAGCCTCCAGAAAAGCAAAGTGCCATACCTAGGATAGCTAAAAAAGCCATCATCCATTTTGATTTAAAAATTTTCATAATTGGCCTTTCTAAACACTAGATTATTATCCCTTTGCAACAATAATAATTAAACTGGTTAATACAGCTTTTGTTGCCAATGACAGAAAAATGGGGTTAATTACTATTTTTTTCATATGATAGACCTCGTCTTTCTTATAGGATATGCTTAGTCTAACTAACCATGCTTAAAAGAGACTTAATAAAGAATTTGCTGTCATGGAAGAGACTCATTGGCATAATCTCTAAAGTAGCATTGAATATTACTATTTAAGACATTCAGATACTTTAGTATCTGTAGTGGGTATGCCTACAGGCTTTTGATAAAACAAAAAAGATTTAATCCTGTTTCCATACAAAACTAAATCTTCATTTCAAATTATTATTTAACTTTTTAAGTCATGTAAATCTATTTTCTTAATTACAAAAAAGTATTGACAATAGTTTGTTCAACAGCAGCTTTTTCTTTTTCAATTAGCGTTATGCGAGCTGCTATTTCTTTAATTCCCATAGTAATATTACGGCTGATGGATAAATCATCCAATTGAGGTTCAAAGAAAGCTTTGTATTCTGCCAGACGTTCTGGTGTCTTAAAGACATTTGCTGGAATAATTACAAAACTATCAAAACTCATATCACCACCAAGTGTGGCTTTAATCCAAGCCCAATTCTCACGCGCCCAAGTCCAAAAGGTTTCTTGTGCAAATGATTTTCTCAAGAAAAGTCCATACCATAATGACAAATCTTGCGGTTTAATAACATCTCTATTAGGCAATTGAGCTAGAATACGATCAAGCGTTATTTGTGATTTCGTATTTGCCAGAGCACTGGCCAATTGCCTACGAAAATTACTGTCATTCGTTTTAACGTATGAATCTAAATAAAGACTTACTAAATCGTCGGTTTCGGCATGCTTTATTTGATTCGTTAAAACGTCAAGACGAATAGCGGCTGGAATGGCTTCAATATTTTCCTTATAATTTGCAAAAATCGCTTGTGCTTTTTCATTGGCATCAGGATCATCAGCATAAATCATATTAGAAATAGTAATTTGACGAACCTTTTCGTCCTCATCCATTTCCTCCACGGACTTTTCAAAACCTAGGCGTTGATAATTCGTACGATAAACATCACGAACAAGAACTTTAAACATCGATTCTGATTGGCTGTCTTCATCTAAAAATCGTTTTAAACCAGCAATTAATTGATCGCTAGCTGAAGCGACCATGTAAGACGTTTCGTGAGATAATTGTGTTAACAATTTTACTAATTCAGCATAAGAAATCTGACCGCTTTCTGCTAGAAGACGACGTTCCTGAATAATTTGCAGCTTGGAGGTTTTATCAAGATTCTCAAAATCAGATAAAATTGATTTTAACAGCTGACCTTCATAATTACTGATATAATGAGCTGTATTATCTGTATTTAAGCGTAATGGTCCTTTTTCTTTATTTACAGCAGCTAATTGACTGAAATTAGGAATGTCAATCGTTTTTTCCGATAATATTTCCGGTAAACCTGACCAATTGCTGTTAAGAGGAATTGGCCAAAGACGATCTTGATCCTCATATTCTCCGATGAAAAATTGTTTTTGAGATAGTTGCAGGCTATCTCCTTCAAGTTTAAGTGTCACTAAGGGGTAGCCCGGTTGTTCAAGCCAAGCATCCATGAAACTAGCAACATCCTTACCAGAAGCGGTTGATAAAGCATTCCACAGATCACGCCCAACAGTGTTATTGTATTGATGCTTTTCAAAGTAAAGTTTCAGTCCAGCAGCAAAAACTTTGTCACCTAACCAGCGACGCAGCATATGCATCAATCGGCTTCCTTTAGCATAGACAATAGCAGCATCAAAAAGTGTATTGATTTCATCAGGATGATTAACTGCGACATGGACAGATTGAACACCGTCAGTTGCATCACGCTTCAAAGCATGAGGAACACCGCTGGTCTGAAAGTCTTCAAAAATATGCCAGTTTGGTTCAATAGCATCAATAGCAACATATTCCATCATATTGGCAAAACTTTCATTCAGCCAAAGGTCATCCCACCACTTCATAGTTACCAGATTACCAAACCATTGATGCGCCAGTTCATGGGCAACAACAAGTGCAACCTGCTGGCGGCTGCTAACGGTAGAATTTTCATCAACAAGAAGATAAACCTCACGATAAGTGATTAATCCCCAGTTCTCCATAGCACCTGCTGAGAAATCCGGTAAGGCAACATGGTAAGCCTGTGCAATAGGATACTTAATACCATAATAATCTTCATAAAAATCAATAACACGAACAGCAATATCTAAAGCAAAATCAACCGAGTCAATATTATGGGCACAGGTTGCAAAAACACCTACTTCTGTTCCACCTTTTGTATAGGCCGTCTTACCATGAAGATTACCTAAGGCAAAAGCCAGCAGATAAGAAGACATTCTTGGAGTTGTTTCAAAGGTCCAGACACCTGTTTCTTGACGACGATTAGCATTAATCTCTGGCATATTCGAAAGAGCAATGTCTCCTTCTTCCTGATCAAATTTCAAAGCTAAATCAAAGGTTGCCTTGGCTTCCGGTTCATCAATACTTGGAAAAACTTCACGGGCAAAGTGACTTTCAAATTGTGTTGAAATAATCTCTTTTTTAACATTTTCAACCGTATAATAAGAAGGATATATTCCTGTCATATTGTCTGTAATCTTACCTGAAAATTCAAGAACAAGGGTCATACTGCCTGTCTCAGGCAGTTCAATCCGAACAGCCTCATTTTCATTATCAATATGATAAGTTAATTCATTATTATCTAAAAGGACCGAATGAATCGTTAAATCCTTCTGATGGAAGGAAATAACATTATCTAGCGCTTCTCCGTTAATAGCAACATTTCCTGAAAAAAACTTCTCCTGACGGTTAATATCAAGGAAAATATTATAATTTTCAGGTACAAACTTTTCAATAAGGTGCTCTACAGTTTCCATGTATCTCCTCAATTATTCAAAATTCTAAGACTATATTATATCATAATTCAATGATTTTGCCAGTTTTAAGATAAACAATCCATTCACAGATATTTCTTGCATAATCACCAATACGTTCAAGAAACATCAGAACTTGGAAATATTCTTTTCCTGCAAAAGCCGCATTAGGTGCTTTCTTAATTTCTTCAACAGCTAAATTTTGAATATCTTTAAAGTAATTATCAATAATCTCATCTGTTGCTGCAATTTCATAAGCCTTTTTGTCATCACCATTAATATAGGCATTCAAAGCATCTTCTACTATATGTTTAACAGCCTTCCCCATCTCACTGATTTGCTTTTCAACATCTAAAAGGCGTTCCTCACCCTTCATTCGAATAGTCGCTTTAGCTATAGATGAGGCGTGATCCCCCATACGTTCAATGTCACTTGAGGCCTTAAGGACAGTGATTACTGTTCTTAAGTCATTAGAAACAGGTTGCTGCAGTGCAATAATTTCAAGAGATTTCTTTTCAAGTTTCGTTTCATACTCATTGACAACATCGTCTTCAGCAATAACTTCTTTTGCCAAATCACGATCATGACTGACAAAAGCGCGAACTGTTTTATTAATCTGTGCCAGCACCTCTGTTCCCATAGCGTAGAATTGATTGTGAAGCTTATCTAACTCTTCCTCAAATTGTGTTCTTAACATATTCTCATCTCTTTTCTATCTCTCAATTTATCTATCCAAACTTACCTGTAATATAGTCTTCGGTTTCTTGCTTTTGCGGATTCATAAACATTTCTTTGGTATTTCCATATTCTACCAAATCACCAGCTAAGAAAAATCCCGTACGATTAGAAATACGTGAAGCTTGCTGCATTGAACGTGTCACCACAAGCATTGTGTATTTTTCTTTCAAACCATAAAGGGTATCCTCAATTTTTCCTGCTGAAATAGGATCTAAGGCTGAAGTTGGTTCATCTAATAAAATAATCTTAGGGCTTGTTGCTAACACTCTAGCAATACAAACACGTTGCTGCTGTCCTCCTGATAAACCAATTGCTGAATCATGTAGACGGTCTTTAACCTCATCCCAAATGGAAGCCCCTACCAAAGATTTTTCAACAGCTTCATCTAAAATTTTCTTATCTTTAACACCTTTTAAACGAAGACCGTAAACAACATTTTCATAAATAGTCATTGGAAAGGGATTAGGCTGTTGGAAAACCATACCAATTTCCTTACGTAATTCAACTGTATCTGTTCGAGGGCTGTAGATATTGTGACCATTATATATAATCGAACCTGTAACTGTCACCTCGGGATTTAGATCACCCATTCTATTGATAGCACGTAACAAAGTTGACTTACCAGATCCTGATGGCCCAATCAACGAAGTGATTTCATTAGGATAAAAATCAATAGATACACTATGAAGGGCCTTCTTTTTACCATAGTAAACAGAAAGATCGTTTACTTTTAAAATAGGTTCTGTCATCTCTTTCCTTTCTATCCAAAGTGTCCAGATACATAGTCACTTGTCGATTGCAATTTAGCATTTTGAAAAATATTATTTGTCTTATCGTACTCAATCAAATCTCCTAAATAGAAGAAAGCGGTATAATCACTAGCCCGGGCTGCCTGCTGCATATTATGCGTAACGATAATAATAGTATAGTTTTCTTTAAGTTCAGACATAGTTTCTTCTAGCTGCATAGTTGCAATTGGATCCAAAGCAGAAGCCGGTTCGTCCATCAAAAGGATATCTGGCTTAACAGCAATGGCACGCGCAATACAGAGCCGTTGTTGCTGTCCACCTGATAGTGTAAAAGCTGATTTATGAAGATCATCTTTTACCTGTTCCCAAAGAGCTGCTTGTTTTAAAGAGGTTTCGACAATGTCATCAAGAAATTGTTTATCTTTAACACCAGCGCGTTCATAAGCAAAAGTAATATTTTTATAGATGGATTTCGCAAATGGATTTGGTCTTTGAAAGACCATGCCAATGTGTTTGCGCATTTCATAAACATTAATATTAGCGGCATTGACATCAATACCTTCAAATAAGATTTGACCAGTCACTTTAGCGATATCAATAGTGTCATTCATGCGATTTAAACTACGAAGAAAAGTAGATTTCCCACAGCCAGAAGGGCCAATTAAAGCAGTGATCTTCTTTTTTTTAAATTGCATATCAATTCCTTTGATGGCTTCTTTTTCGCCGTAATAAACATGAAGATCTTTCGTTGACAAAGCCAAGATTTCTTCAGGAAAAGTAATGATATGTCTTTCATTCCAATTATATTCAGTCATTAACTTTCTTCTCCTTTAAGCTGCTGATGTCAACTTAGCATGTAATTTTTTACCAATATAACGAGCAGACAGATTGAAAATCAAAATAAAGATAAGCAAGACTGCTGCGCTTCCTTCTGATACTTTGGTCGCATCTGGAATAGTGCCTTCACTATTAACTTTCCAAATATGAACAGCAAGAGTTTCAGATTGACGAAAAATAGAAATCGGACTGGTAACACTAAGTGGATTCCAATTACCCCAATCAAGAGCAGGTGCCGATTGACCTGCCGTATAGATAAGTGCCGCTGCTTCACCAAAAATCCGACCAGAAGCCAAGACAATTCCTGTCACAATCCCCGGAAGTGCTTCGGGAATGACAACATGTAAAACAGTTTCCCAACGAGAAATACCTAAAGCAAGACCAGCCTCGCGCTGAGTATGGTGCACATTGCGTAAACTATCTTCAATATTACGTGTCATTTGTGGCAGATTAAAGACGGTTAAGGCCAACGCTCCTGAAATAATAGAAAAACCATATTGAAATTGAACAACAAAAATCAAATAGCCAAAAAGTCCAACAACAACCGATGGAAGGGACGATAGAATTTCAATACAAGTACGTACAAAGTCGGTCAAACGTCCCTTTTTAGCATATTCAGATAAATAAATCCCTGCTCCCATAGACAAAGGTATGGAAATAATTAATGTCACGACCAAAAGAAAGAAAGAATTGTAAAGCTGAATACCAATACCACCACCAGCTTCATAAGAAGAGGAACGGCCTGTCAAAAAGTGCCAACTGACATTAGGTAAACCTCGTACAAGAATAAAGAGCAAGAGCGAAGCCAAGATGGCAACAATAATACCCGCAATCGTGTAGAGAATACCTGTAGCTAACTTATCAAGTTTCTTAGCGTTCATAATTTTTCTTACCTTCCCTTGTAATAAATCTCATCAGCATATTAAAGGCCAGACTCATAATGAGAAGAACTAAGGCTAAGGACCAAAGGACATTATTTTGAACAGTTCCCATAACCGTATTACCGATTCCCATTGTTAAGACTGATGTCAAAGTTGCTGCAGGTGTGGTCAATGACGTCGGAATAACAGCTGAATTACCAACTACCATTTGGATAGCTAAGGCTTCACCAAAAGCTCGAGCCATCCCAAAAACAACGGCCGTAAAAATACCTGGCTTAGCAGCATTTAAAATCACACGCCAAATCGTTTGCCAGCGAGTAGCTCCCATAGCAAGACTAGCTTCCTTATAATGCCTAGGAACGGCCTTCAAACTATCAACTGTCATAAAAGTTACTGTTGGTAAAATCATAACAAAGAGAACAAAAACCCCTGATAAAATCCCAAAACCAGTACCGCCAAAAATAGATCTCACAAAAGGAACCACAATTTGCAAACCAATAAAACCATAAACAACTGAAGGAATTCCTACCAAAAGCTCAACGACAGGCTGTAAAATTTTGGCACCGTACTTAGGTGAAATTTCAGTCATAAAGACTGCTGCTCCAATAGCAAAAGGAGTTGCAATAATAGCAGATAAAATAGTTACAATAAAAGAACCTAAGATCATCGGTAAAGCCCCAAGTAATGGTTTACCATCAGCTCCTTTAACATTTGGCTGCCACTCTGTCCCAAACAAGAATTTAAGAGGATTGATTTTATTCACAAAAAAGGTTGACAATCCCTTTTGGGCAACAAAAATAAGAATCATTGCTACAATAATAACAATTAAGATTAAGCAGAAAAGCGTAATCATCTTTCCGAATTTTTCCAAACGAGAATTTTTGGAAGGAGATGTCAGCTTTTTAGCAAGTTCTTGATTTTTCATGATTCCTCCACACATCAAGATAAAAGAACTTAAACAAGAAAAATAGAAATCTTATTCTCTTCTCTATTCAATTTACTTAGCAATTACAGTGCCATCTGCACGCTTAACCACTTTCATATCATTAACAGAAATATAACCCATTCTGGTCACAACACCTTTTTGAATCTTGTCACTCATCATGAACTTTAAAAATTCTTTGGTTAAACCTTTGGCTTTTCCTTTAGTATACATGTGTTCATAAGACCAGAGCGGCCAATTATTAGTTGTGACATTCTTAACGGTTGGTTCATAACCATTTAACTTTAAAGTTTTCACTGACTTATCAACGTAAGCAAAAGCGAGGTAAGAAATAGCGCCCGGTGTCTGTGAAACAATTGACTTAACCATCCCATTTGAATCTTGTTCTTGACTTTGTCTGGCACTTTTTCCTTTCATGACGACACTGTCAAAGGTAGCACGTGAACCCGAACTAGCAGCACGATTGATGATCGAAATTTCCAAATCTTGCCCGCCAAGTTGTTTCCAGTTTGTATATTCTCCCGTGAAAATTTTTCTTAATTGATCAAGGGTTAAATTTGATACTTTAACTTTTTTGTTAGTAATGACAGCAATTCCTGCAACAGCAACTTTATGGTCGACTAACTTACTGGCATCAATACCATCTTTTTCTTCAGCAAAAAGATCGCTATTTCCAATTTGAATGGCACCTGATTGAACTTGAGAAAGTCCTGTACCAGAACCTCCACCTTGAACATTAACTGTTTTGCCAATGTTAGCATGTCCAAATTCATCCGAAGAAGCTTCAACTAAAGGCTGCAAAGCCGTAGAACCAACACTGGTAATTGACTGCCCTTTATCAATCCAATTGGAACATGCCGCTAAGACAAGACTAGCCAGGGCTAGCATTGCGAATAAAGTTACTTTTTTCTTTTTCATTACCCGCTTTCCTTTCTTTATCAATTAATTATAACAATAAAATAAATCAAACGGTTTGCAATTCTAATTATTTCCTCAAAATGTATTCTATAACATTCAGGATTAAAAACGAAGGCCTTTAGGAAAATAATTTTTAATAGTATTTCCAACTACTTTTGCAAAACCTAGACCATTACCATTTATAAGAATTTGATACCATCCATTTTCATAATTTGTAGTAAGGGCAATAATATTTCCAGAGGTATATACCTTAAACTGTTCTATATCAATTTCTATTGATTGAACAACTTCATCCTTTCTTAAGGCAAGTCCTAAAGCAAAGGAGGGTTCGAAACGATTTTTCTTAAAAGTCCCCAAATGCAAACCATTTCGAGCGATTTTTAATTGAGACATATCGGGTAAACCATGCGGCAAGAGATAAAGTTTATCACCAAAAGTTTGATAAAAACCATCTAATTTAACGTTAAGATGTTTATGAGCAAAATCCTGCCACAACTGCTCTTGTTCCCTTTTTAACCGATTTCTAGCAGACTTGACAGGAACTGTTCTAGACGTCCGTCTATCGCGTAATTTAGCAATAAACTGTCCTTCTCCCTTGAAAAGATGGGGATACATACGAGCCACTTGTGGCATATCAATGCCTTGAACCATACCATTTAACTTAGGAACATTCACCAATTCTAAATAATCGTATTGAGAAAGCAGCCACCTGATAACCGCTTCATTTTCTTCAGGCGCCCAAGTACAAGTAGAATAAACTAAGTTGCCGCCAGCTGCTAACATTTTCATGGCTTCTGCTAAGATTTTTTTTTGAAGCTCTGCACATTCCACTGGATATGCTTCATGCCAGTACTGAATAGCTGCTGGATCTTTCCGAAACATGCCTTCACCTGAACAAGGAGCATCTAAAACAATTAAATCAAAATAATTCCCAAAAACCTTGGCTAAGTTTTGAGGACTTTCATTGGTAACAACAACATTTCGAGCACCAAAACGTTCAACATTTTCAACAAGAATTCTACTGCGCTTTTTTGAAATATCATTACTGACTAAAATACCACTATTATCAAGATAGGATAACAGATGAGTCGTTTTGCCTCCCGGTGCTGCTGCTAAATCAAGCACCTTCATTCCTTTTTGAGGAGCTGCCGCTTGAACAACCATCTGAGCTGCAGGCTCTTGGGAATAAACCAAACCAGAAACATGCTCTGCTGATTTCCCAAAAACTTTGCCATAGTGACCCCAAACGGTATTGGGAATAGCATCTTCAAAAAGAAGCTGCTCTTTCTTTAAAGGATTTGTCCGAAAAGCCCAAATGGGTTCTTGATCAAAACTCTTTAAAAAAGTTTTAGCTTTAGAGCCTAAAATGGTTTGATATTTTTCTACAAATTTATCAGGTAATAACATATTTTTCAATCGTTTCTTTTATAAACAGCCAAAAAACCTAATTTGATTTAACAAATGAGGCTTTTACTTGATGTACCTTTGAATTTCTTTCAACTTCATTTTAGGAATAAACATGATTTTTTGTCTTGTTTTGTAATTAGGCTTTTGCCCGTACAAGTCAAGAGCAACATAGCCTAATTTTTCTCCCATAACACTACCAGCAGCATAGTCCCAAGGTGAAATATTAGAAAAATAAGCCATGAGACGTCCCTCTAAGACTCGGCAGATACTGAGACCTGCACTGCCAATTCCGCGAATACCTAAGGTTTGACGACCGAAATCGGCAATCCCCATAACATTTTGTGCACACATACCATTATTAGCACCAATCAAAGAACGGTTAAAGGGTCTATCTTGAAAAGGTTTTAAAACTTTGTCGTTAACCTTAACCTCAAACTGACCGCCACCATTGTAAAGAAGATCATTCATGACATCATAAATGAGTCCAAATTGTCCTATTCCATTTTCATAATAAGCAATCATAACCGCAAAATCACAGCCCTGTACAACAAAATTAATGGTTCCATCAATAGGATCCAAAACCCAGACAGCACCATTATTAATATCCGCTACAAGATCATTTTCTTCTGCAAAAACATGATCCTGAGGATAAGTACTATTGATACGTTTAACCATTAACGATTGAACAGCTTTATCTAAATCGGTCACCAGATCATCAAAAGTCGACTTTTCTTCAATGGTAAGATCCTTTGTCATATTGTCACGAATATAACGACCTGCTTCATAAATAAGTTCTTTAGCAAATTGAAATTTAGTTTTCAAGAGAGATGAATCCTTTCTCTTTAGCTTTTGCGGCTTGAACAGCTCGATAGGTAGAATAACCACTAACCCTTTCAAAATTACGATCGATTTGCTTTTCTTGCGACTTGCTGCTAACAATCGTTTTGTAATTCTGATAACTTTTTAACAAAAGAGCAGCTTCAACTCTGTTTTCATAAGCTTTTTCTACCAAATTTAAAAAAGAAAGCACTGAGGTTATCTCTTCAGTGCTCCACGACAAATCCAAAGGGTAAGCGTAATTCTTAGTCATCTTCTCCCTCAACTTCCGCTCTGATAGTTGCTTGACGCAGTTCTTGTTTGCGATAGTCTCGTGGTAAAAAGGCACGAATCTCATCTTCATTAAAACCAATTTGCATACGTTTATTATCCATGATAATAGGACGGCGAAGCAAACTTGGATTCTTGGAAATAAGATTGATTAATTCCGAGACGGACAATTCATCTACATCAATGTCTAATTTCTGAAAAACCTTGGAACGTGTCGAAATAATATCTTCTGTCCCGTTTTCTGTATAGGATAAAATTTTTAATAGTTCATCACGGCTCAAGGGACTAGTCATAATATTGTGTTCCTGAAAAACAACATCATGTCTATTCAGCCAAGCTCTCGCTTTACGGCAGCTTGTACAGCTAGGTGATAAAAATAAGGTAACCATAAATCTACTACCCCTTTATTCATACTTGCCTCTTATTATACAAGATTTTAAAGCACTTGGCTATGATTTTCCCCAATTTATCGCAATTTCTTTATCAGATTTTAATTGTTCAACCAAATCATTGACGCTATTAAATTTAACCATTTCACGAATTTTATTTAGCCAGAAAATTTCAATTGTCTCGCCGTAAATATCATCGTCAAAGTCAAATATATTAGCTTCAAGACGCAATTCCGTTCCTCCAAAAGTGATATTTTTACCAATACTGGTCATGGAACGATAACGCTTCCTGCCGACAATAACATCAGCCACATAAACACCATCGGCTGGTAAATAAGTCCGATCCAGCGGTGCAAGATTAGCAGTTGGAAAACCAATTGTACGTCCTCTGGCATCACCGTGTACCACTATTCCTCGTGTTGAAAACTCATAGCCTAAAAGACGGTTAACTTGAGTCATATCACCTTGTTTAATGAGCTGGCGCACGCGCGTTGAACTAATCTTCTTCCCCTCATACTGTACTTCAGGAACGGTAATGACTTGCCCCGCGAAATGATGCTTAAGATAATCAGAATTTGCTTTACTATGACTGAATTTATAATCAAACCCCATAACAACAGCCTTAGCTTTCAGAGCTTTAATATAGTTTTTGATAAAATCATCAGAACTGATCTTTGCAAAGGAAGAAGTAAAATCTGTCAAATAAAGACAGTCAACTCCGTACTCTGCAAACTTACAATAGCGTTTTTCTGGGTAATTAATATGATTGAGTAAATCGGGCTCAAAACGCGTGAAAGCTAATTGAGGAGACTCTGGAAAGGTCAAGACAACTATTTTCAGTTGCATCTTTTGGGCTATTTCCCTAGCTTGGTTAAAAAGTTCCTTATGTCCTCTATGAAGCCCATCAAAATAGCCCAAAACCAAGACCGAATCTTCTTGTTGCTCAATATCTTTATGACTGTCTATTTTTATAATTTCCATGTACGTTTACAATACTTTCTAACATCACTCTCAAAGAAAAACCTTTTTAGGTTTGTAAGAGATATCTCTTTTTTCCAAAACGGCAACCAGCTGATTTTCAAAAAAAGCTGCTAACAATTCTTCCTGACGGAGCAGTTTAAGGCGTCTTCCAAAAGAAACTTCTTTGGTTTGTTTTGGATTTAAGTCTATTCTTGGTAAATCAAGAACACCATATTCTATTGGCAAAAGAAAAGAGAAATCTTTCTCTTCAACTTTTTCAGCAATTTCAGCTAATGTTAAAGCTTGACTTAAATCTAAACCAGCTGATGCTGTTCGTTTTAGGAAGGACATGTGACTGGCATAGCCAAGTTTTTGACCCAAATCAACCGCCAAGGTTCTGATATAAGTTCCCTTGCTGCAAGAAACCCTAAAATCAAAGTGACAGCATTCATCCTCAAAAACCAAATCACTAGTCCGTTTAAAATCATAAATCCTGACTTGACGCTGAGGACGTTCTACTTCCTGACCTGCACGCGCATATTCGTATAATTTTTTTCCATTGACTTTGACGGCCGAATACATGGGCGGAACTTGTGTGATTTGACCCATAAAACATGTCATCGCCTGATCAATAAGCTCCACAGACAAGGTTTCATCAACTGGTGTCCATTGGAGAAGCTCACCGCTAGCATCTTCAGTTGTTGTTGAAAAACCAAGCGTTATTTGACCTTCATAGACCTTACCAGCTTCTGTCATGTATTCCAGAACCCGTGTGGCCTTGCCAACTGCAATGGGAAGGACGCCAATAACATCAGGATCCAAGGTTCCCCCGTGTCCAATTTTTTTTTCTTTTAATATTTTACGAAGCTTGAAGACTGCGTCGTGCGAGGTCATCCCTGCTTCTTTTTTTAAATTGATAATTCCTGAAATCATAACTTTTATTATAGCATAGATTATCATGGGATGGTCAAAAGAAAAGCTCTGATTATATATTCTAATAATCACTTGATTGTAAACACTTCTCTACCTATAAATGCTCCAATTAAAATTCATCCGTTACAGGCAAGACAATCGTCACTTTCAAACCTGGATGATTATCTGAAAAGACAGTCTCACCTTGATGAAGTTTTATGATTTGCTTAGTGATAACGGTGCCCATGCCATGCGACTCATAATTAGTTGATTTTTGATTTAGTTCTACAATTTTCTGAGCTGTAATAGTTCCCTTATCTGCAATGATAATAATCACTTTATTATCAAATAATTGATAAGTCAAATCGATCTGATTAGAGCCACTATGCCTAATACTATTGAGCAGAAGATTTCTAAAAGCCCTTTCTAGTAAAGTAGCATCACCCTTTACCAATACTGCCTCTGCAGGTAAATCAAAATGAAGTATAACTGTTTCATAATTATTTAGAATATCAGCAATTACGGATCGCAGGACAACAGCTAAATCAAGGCTTGAAAATTTGGAATGACGCTTTTGATTATCCAACAGGTAGCTCAAATTGAGATTAGAAATCATTTCTTTCATATTTTGAATCTGATTTTCAATCTGCTCCGTTTGCTTTCCATGACCATATTGTTGTTCCAATTGACTGGTGTAGCCTGAAATCAGCATCAGCGGGTTGCGCAAATCGTGACTGACTCCTCTAATCCACTGTTCTTTCATCATATTACTTTCTTCTAAAATATGAGAAGTTTCATTGAGAGCTGTCTTAATTTCAGAAAGATTGCCTTTTTCATTAAGAGCAGCACTTTGACCTTGCGACAAGAAAGTGAGCGCAGAGACAATCGGCTCTATTTCCTTTTTAATGCGCAGCTTTGAACGACTAAAAAGAACAAAGATAAATAAAAAGATGATGCCTAAGAAAACAAACCCTAAATGAAGAAAATTCTTAATAAATTGCGTATTCAGATAAAAATTAAACTTTGCTAGGGAATACTTTTTAGGGTAGCCAAAAACTAAAATCTGCTGACCACGTACATAGGAAAAAACAGGATAATCATCTAAATACCAGCGCGAAAATTTCACCATATCAGCATTGGTATAATGTCTTTTGAGCTGTTGAGGTAAACGATAAGATTGGACGATCTGACCATCTTGATTTAATACCATAGCCCAAGTCTTTTGTTTATCCATTTCTTTTTGACTTCTTTTACTAATATTGAACGCATCTTGTTGACTCGATTGAGTGATTTTGGTGTAAACTAGCTCTGGTTTTTCCTTTCCATAATAATTAAGATAGGTTAAGAAAACCAAGCCATAAACAAAAATAACTCCTACAATTAAGGCAAATACTAATAGAACATACTTGGTCAATAACTTCGTAAAAAATTTAACGGTATCCATTTAACTCACCTTTAGTTTGTAACCCAAGCCCTTAACTGTCAGTAAACATTCTGGCTTAGAAGGATTGGCTTCAATCTTTTGCCTGATCTTGCGAATATGCGCCATCATAGTATTTTCATAGCCTTGATATTGCAGACCCCAAACTTTTTCTAAGAGTTGATCAAAGGTAACAATGCGATTTTGATTGTTATATAAAACTTTAAGAATACTGTATTCCTTAGCTGTCAGCTGAATTTCCAATTCTCCTTTGGTAATCAAAGCTTGACTAAAGTTGACCTGACAAGTAGGTAAAATAAGGGTATCGTCCTTTTCAGGATAGGCTCTTTTTAAAATAGAAAGGATTCGCAACTCCAATTCCTTAGGACGAAAAGGTTTGACGATGTAGTCGTCCGCTCCCAACTCAAAACCTTGGTATTGCTTTTCAATGTCGGATACCGCAGACAAAAAGAGTACTGGCATAGTAGAAGTTTTCCGAATTTCTCTTAGTACCTCAAAACCCGAACCATCAGGCAGCATAATGTCTAAAATGGCCAAATCAAAGGATCTTTTGCCAAGTTGCTCCAAGGCCTCTTTTTTTGATTGCACGCCTGTTAGGTTGTTAAAACCAGCAATGTTTAAAGACTCTTGCACCATTTCTAAAATTTCTGGATTGTCATCTAAAATTAAGATTTTTTTCTCTTTATAATTCATGCTGTTACCTCGATAAAATTAGTATAACATATCGTTTTTCTGATCCAAGGGCTTCAAAGCAAAAATTAAGAAAGAATTAAGGAAGAGAGTAAGTTGAGATAAAGAAGTTTCACTATAATGAAAAGTGTTAAGAAGGGAATGACAGGACACTAAACGATTTAAAGGAGAAGCAAAATGAACAATTATATCATTGAAACCAAGCAATTAAGCAAGAATTTTTCAGGTGAGGCAGCCGTTAATCAGCTTTCAATTCATGTTAGAAAAAATGAAATTTACGGTTTTTTAGGACCCAACGGTGCTGGCAAAAGCACGGCTATGAAAATGCTTTTAGGGCTACTGCAACCAACGCATGGCTCTATTAGACTCTTTGACAAAAATTTTGACAGCAATCAAATTGCACTGCTTTCAAGTGTAGGATCTCTCATTGAAGAGCCATCCTACTATGCTAATTTGACCGGTTATGAAAATCTAGAGATTATTCAACGTTTGCTTAAATTACCCAAGGAAAATATTGATAAGGTTTTGAAAATTGTTAAGCTTTACGAGCAAAAAGATAAGCTGGTTAAAAACTATTCACTAGGGATGAAGCAACGTTTAGGCATTGCCTTAGCCATTATAAAATTCCCTAAATTACTGATTTTAGATGAGCCAACCAACGGACTAGATCCTGCTGGTATTCAGGAAATCCGTGAACTGATTAAATCCTTACCTCAAAAATATGACATGACCGTCATTATTTCCAGTCACATCTTGTCGGAGATTGAACAGATGGCTACCACTGTTGGTATTATTAACAAAGGGAAACTACTTTTTGAAGGACAACTTACTGAGTTGGAAGAAGATGAAAAATACCTTTTTGAGACCAGTGATGATGCACTCGCTGAACAGCTATTGATGCGAAAAGGTTTTGAGCTAGAAGAAAATCAGAGCATAGTACTTAAAGATTACAACAAAACTAATATCGCAGCGGCTGTTAAAGTTTTAGTGGCAAATGACATTGATATTTACCAAGTCCGCATGGTGCGTAAATCACTGGAAGAGGTCTTCCTTGATATGACAGGACGAGAAGGAGGTGTCTTGTAATGCTCAATTTAGGCTTAGAATTTACTAAATTAAAAAGACGCTCTTTCCTGCTGTCCTTGATTGTCATTATTATCGTGGAATTAGTCTGGATCAGTGTTGTTATCAATCATGAGCTGGCTAATACACATGAAGCCTACAATGCCATCTTTGACATGGCCTACATAAACGACCTTATCCTACCACTTTTTATTTCTGTTTTGGCATCTAGACTACTGGAAATGGAACACTTGGGTAAGACTTTTAAGCTATTGCAAACCAGCAATGAAAGCCCTTGGCAACTTTTTAAGGCTAAACTAATCTTGATGACCATTTTTGCCTTTGTGGTCAGTTGGCTACAAACCATCTTCTTAAAATTCATCATTCAAGCTGCGCAAGTCAAGGTAACACCTGCTCAATTAAGTCTCTCTTTGCTGACAACTTTTTTAGTCTGTATTTTCTTATCTTGCCTTCATCTTTGCTTGGCTTTTATCTACCAAAAAGCAAGTGTGACTGTGGTGACAGGTCTAATTGGATCCTTCCTATCATTTGTCGGTATCAGTGCTCTACCCCTACCTATTCGTTTCTTTGTTCCTTGGCAATATTTCTCTATGATGGGAATCGCTAAGCGGATAACAGGGGCTCATACTTACCTTTTCCAATATGATAGTAGCTATCCCTTAAAATTAGTGGCTCTGCTGCTTATCATTCTTTTAGCTATTTTTGTCAGTAAAAAACTTATCGGAAAGGCGGATTTATTATGATGATATTTGAATTTAAAAAAATCAGGAAAAGCGCCATTCCGATAATTCTCATCTTTTTCAATCTTGTCGGAACCTCATTAGGAACAATGATGTTTGCCCTCAATCGCAACTACCTTGTTGATGGAACAGAAGCTTCTATCCTCTGGGGACAAACGGTTTTCTATGCCTCACAAATTTTCACCCCTATCCTCATTGGAACCATATGTTCCATCAGCTGTCAATTCGAAGAAAATAATAAAAACTGGCAGCGGCTCTTAACCATTCCTATCAAACCTAATCGCATCATTTTAACAAAAATCGCTAGCTTATCGGTGGTTATGGCCATCAGTCAATTATTGCTGCTATTCTTTTACGTGCTTAGCGCTGTCCTTTTGAAAGTATCTTTTGTAGGTTTTCTGCCAGACTTTTTGCTCTGGTCTATTACAGGCTGGCTGGCGACTATTACTATTGTTACCATTCAAATTTTTATCAATATTCGCCTGAAAAACTTTGCAGTACCTATTCTCATCTCTGCTATTTTGGCAATGGCCGGGCTCATGACCCTTTTTATTGGGAACAGTGTATTTACGATCTTTCCATACGCACAAGTTGCTGTAGGTCTTCGAGCTCGCGCCTTAGTACCTTTTACCCTGCCAGAATTATCCTTGTTTCTAGGACTTAATGTCATCTACATTATTCTCTTTTATGGCTTAGCAGTCAGTCAGCTTAAAAAGAGATTTATCTGATTGGTCTTACTTCATAACAATAAAACAAAAAAAGTCTAGAGCATAATGATATATCTTCCAATTGTTGAACAAGCATCCAACAACTGGGAGACATACCATATGATCCTAGGCTTTTTATCGTTTCACCTATATATCTCGATTGAACTCACTATCTAGTTCAAAGAATGGTTTGATGTCTTGTACATATTCGAGGACACCTTGAAAGTCTCCTGCTTGGTCACGGACAGCTGCATAGGTCACATAGACAAATTTGCCTAGGCGTTCAGATTGAAACCACATGTTAACCTTATCGCGCTGACCGTTGCGTAGGAGTTCAAAAACCTTCTTAACCTTATCCAAGACTTTTGGTGGATGGCAAAGCTCCACATTGCGGCCAACTTGACTTGGTGTGCGTTTAAAAACCATTTCTGCTGCAGGAACACTGTCATTATAATATTGGAAAATATCATCTTTATTGACAAAGGTAATTTCCAGTGGCAGATGATTGAGAATGAGATTAGCCTGTTCTACCGATAGATAACCGTTACCAAAAGGCTGTTGAGTCGTACGATCTGCTGCTTCTTTTTCCTTCGGTTTAAAAGTGATAGTAAATTGACCTTCTGGTGTGTTGATGACTTTTGTATTGGTCCCCTCAGGTGAATGGTCATCTTGCACTTGATTTAGAGCGTCAGCCAGTTGGTTGTCAGAAGTGTCTGCGCCAGCTTCATTATCAAAAGACTCACGGTGAGGAATCCATTTTTCAGTCGGCTTGAGAATGGCATAACCGTAAGCGTCACTCTCGCTAGCAATCTGCAGCCAATCGTCCTGAGTGAAAGATTCCAAGAGAATCATAAGGAGAATAGCTTCTTCCTTGAAAATCATCTCTTCAAATTCCCTGACAAAGGCTTCAAATTTTTGAGAAAGTTCTTCAATAGAGCCATCAGGCAATTTAGCTAAAGTCGCTTTGGCATCTTTGAAAAGATCACGAATATCATCATCAACACCCCACATCACCTTAGGTGGTGAATCATGCCCATAGCGTTCCATAATTGGGAAAAAGAGTTTTTCCTTGCGAGTATAATGATGATGAAATTGTCCCAGTAAATCAAATTGATGCTTAAGCCCTTTCAGAATTTCCTGACGAAAGTCCTCATTTTCGGGTTTAGTATAATTTTCAATAATGCGGCGGATACGCATAATAGCCGCACGTAAAGCCAAATTCTCATCCTTGAAAACCTTGACAGGATGCCCTTCCTGCTCAGCATCTGGCACATCAACATCGGCAATAGCACCTTTAAAAAGATTGGCATGAACATTGCAAAGTCCCATGACATCTTCAAAGGTAATGCCTGTGTCAGCATTCATAAGTTCATGCTCCATCATGGAAATCTCAATAGCGGAAACACCCTTAAAATGCTGATTAAAACGTTCTTGAACAGACTCTGCGCTGGCACCATGATGGAGTTCCAATAAAATGTCTTTTAAAACTTCAATTCTTTCATCTGCCATCATTCGTCTCCAATCACTTCATAGCCATTGAATTCTAGAGTTTGTTTAATCTTTTCCAAAGGAATTCGTGCCATTTTAGAGCCAGCCAACAAGGTCGTGACTTTACCGACTGTATTGAGCATGGCAGGATTTGCCAAAGGTTTAAAGCCCAGCTCCACCAGAATATCCTTAACTTCGGGATGTTCTTTGATCGTTTGTGCAACTGGTTTTGATAAATCTATTGTATTATTCATAAGAATACCTCATATATTGATAACTTTATTATAACGGAAACTGGCGAAAAAGCCAGAAAATACTAATTTTTACCATTTTCATCATTTGTTTCTCAATCGTTTGTTGGATCTTTTATAACAAAGGTATTCTTGGAAGATAAAAAAGAACCAAGATGACTCTTTTCTAAAACTATTACTTTTTCAAACTCTTGTTAATGGCATCATAAATGGGATTATTTTCATGTGGCACACAATCTTGCACCCATTCCCACCAGAAATAGCCACCAACATAATGTTTGGTATATTTAGGCATAGTATAATACCTCTTTACCATCGCAATCTTACTGTTTTCGGTCGCATTATCTGCTGTATTACCACATTCCCCCATACCGACATTTGAATTTGGAAACAGATTCTGTAGTTGATTAAAAACACTCTGCCAATCTGGCTGATAACCTTCATTATCATCTTCATAGTAACTGATAAAACTATAGTCAACCCTAGAACGCAACACAACTGGAATATTTTTCTTAATCCAAGCTATCATATCGTGGTCATACTTAGGATTTTCATAATAAAAGGTCAAAGCAGTCTTGCCACCGGCAGAAGAGATTGTTTGGCAAACTGCCTTTAATTTCTGGGTAATCAAGGTATTCTTCTGCTTTATCCAGTCAGTACCGTTAACTTCATTGCCAATTTCCCAAATATTCGTATAAGATGACAAATAGTGATAGGCATCCACAAAACGCTTTCGATAACTATTGACATCCTTATATAAGTTCATCTCATAGGAATCAACTGGACAGGCCATAACATAAGCCACCTTATGAAGCTTTCGGAACAAATTAACATAAGATTTTGGAGAGCTATCTTTTGACATGACAATTCTGACCGTTGGCTTGACAGGCATAGCTTTCAGTGCTGCAATAATATCAGTCATTTTGGTCCTATCATACCAAGAATCATCTATTGTGACACCATAGAGCTGCGTATCTTTCTTTAATGTTGTCTTCGTTGGTCTCACTTTGCTGACACAAATTCCAACAAATATAAGGATAGATAAACAAAGCAAACCTATTAATAACATTTGAATTTTTCTTTTCATTGCTTTTCCTCAAATGACAAGTCACATGATGATAATTTCCTTGTGAGACTTATTACCACTATAAGCTTTTGCATCACTCACACTTTGAAAAATCTTCTTTATTTTTCCTTCTTTGGATGTTTGATATAAAAAATAGAGCTGATTAGAACCAATACAATCAAAAGATGTAAGATGGTGTGATAAACATCAGGAATATATCGTCCATTCATTTTTAGCCAGTGTAGACTATACTCAAAATACCTTATTTTCCCTGCTGTAGTTCCCATAAAACCACTATTAAAGAAGGTATACCATTCATGACTAAGAAACTGAACTATTCCCCATAAGAAGACGCAAGTAGCAACCAACCACTTTCCGATATTGTCATTTATCACAAACAGGAGAACTGTAAAAAGATAAATGAGAAAAAAGATGCCATCTTCATGATAGGATTGCGTCACTAAATAATGCTTCCCGACGGAAAGACCAATCATATCCAGAAAAAACCAAATCAAAAGCAAGACCTGTAGAGCAAGAAAATGTTTTTTCGTCATCTCTTTGACCTCCAATGTGCTTTATTCCTTCAAAGCTTCAAACTTGGCTCTGTCAGTAATCTCTGTATTGTTCAAGTTAACTCAAATCTAAAGCAAAACCGGAACTTGTCTTTTTAAAACCATAATTTTGATAAAACCGATGAGTCTCGCTACGTTCAGCTCTGATACCGCTATTTAATGCTAAGGCAGAGGCACCTTCAAAGTAAGCCCGTTCCCTGACCTCGTCAATCAAGCGACCGGCAACACCCTGATTGCGATAGTTTGTACCGACAACTAAGGCAAGAATACGATAATAAAAGCCATCACGCTCAAAGAAATACAACTTCGAAAAGCCAATAAAACCAACTACTTTTTCGTCAAGAACTGCCACTAGCAGCTGATAACTAGGCTGATGTAACAAGATACCCAGCCTTTTTCTTAGAACCTCGGCAGTCGCCGGATAGCCTAAATCAGCATACAAAGGGATTAATTCTTCAATATCGGAAGCCTGATAATTTCTAATCTCCATAAAAATTTACTCCTTCAAAGCTTCAAACTTGGCCTTCATGGTTGGGTTTTTGCGAGTTAATTTTTTGACAGAAACATCGTCCAGTTTATTGTTGGCTAGGCGCAGCTGATTTTCACTGGTAGTCAAAGCGGACTTAACCGCTTCCATACGCTTAATGGCCTTATCAATTTCATCAATAGCCTTTTGGAAATTTTTACTAGCTGAATTGTAGTTTTTGGCAAAAGCATTTTTAAAGGTTTCCAAATCATCTTCAAAGTGCGTAATATCAATGTTTTGTTCACGGACCAAAGCCAACTCCTGCTTGTACTTGAGCGAATTGAGCGCAGCATTGCGCAAAAGTCCAATCAACTGAATAAAGAACTGCGGCCGCACCACATACATTTTCTCATACTCATGGCTAACATCAACAATGCCTGTATTAAAGTAATCATTATCAGCCTCCAACATGGTCACAAGAACGGCATATTCACACTTTTTCTCTCTGCGGTCCTTGTCCAATTCCTTATAAAAGTCACTGTTTTTATGCTTGGTTTTAGTCGTGTCAGCCTCGTTTTTCATTTCAAACATGATGGAAAGAATCTCAACCCCATTCTCATCAGCTTCACGAAAGATAAAGTCCCCCTTGGAACCAGAAGCAGATGACACCTCATTATCCTTGCCAAAATAAGCGTTAGGAAAGGCATAAGAGCGAACTTTGTTGAACTCACTTTCCGCATAAACTTCCAGACTCTCACCAATGGCCTTGGTGGATTGCTGCGCCTTGAAATTTTTATAAAATTCAACTTGTTCATTGGCAGCCTTTAATTGGACCTCGTAATCGCTACGCACCGCAGCTAAGGACAGTTCAGATTCTTTTTCCTGCACCACCAATTGATTTTGAGCCTCATCACGTTCCTTTTCGATCTGAGCCACTGTTTTTTGCAGCTGATTCTCATGCTCCAAACGTAATTTATCCACTTGATTTCGCAGACTCTGCACTTCCTTGTCTTTCTCTGATAAGGCATTAGCAAGTTCCAGCGCATTCTTATCGGATAACTTATCTAATTGCGCTCGTAAATCAGCAATCTCCTTGTCCTTATCATTGAGATTAACCTGCAATTCATTCTTGGATTTTTCCTCCAAAAGCGCCGTTTCTCGCTGCAGACGCTCATGAATTTCCCGTTCAAACTCCTGACCACGCACCTGAGCCAAAAGCTGACTGTATTCCGTTTCATTAATGGTAAAAACTGTTCCGCAGTGCGGACATTTGATTTCGTTCATGAATTCTCCTTTGATTGATACCTTCTATCCCTATTACTGCCTTTAGAATCCAATAAACCTAACTGAGTAAACTTTACCAAGTAACGCCTAGCACTTGCAGGACTCAATGCTGTCAGCCCTTGCAAATCTTTGACCCTTAATAAAATCGTGACTAGCAAGATATTCCTGAACCTGCTTAAAGACTGTTTCTTCTTTATCGCTCACTCCTTTAAAAGAATACTCCTGCAAGGTCTCTAAAATAGCTTCCAACATAAATTCAATAAAGGTTGTTGAATTGTTCCTTTGGTTACTAAATCAATCGCTCCCTTTCCAAGCCTTCTTCAGTCGAAAAAAGGAAGCTCATTTTTCGCTACAACATTTTCCAATCTAAAGTGTGCCTAAAAACATCTCCATTCCTTTAAAATCATTATAGCATATCTGACTATCCAAAACTAATTACAGTTATTCATATAGCCTAGTCTACTTATCAGAATTCTTTTGGAAGCAAATAAAAACGACCCAGCACTGGTACGCATTACAAAGTAAGAGGCGATGCTGGGTCTTTATCATGTAATTATATTATCAAACCTTATTGTAAGTTGTCAAATTTTTGTTATAGATTTTTACTTTATTTTGAAGATATCTTTTTGCTCTCGATAATAACTTTATTGGTTACTCTATTCATATTACGAATAACCAGTGATACAGTTGCTATTAAGGCTAACAGCACCATTGAAAAGAAAAAAATCTGACTTAATTCAACAACCCAATAAAGATTCGCAAAATCTTTTACTTGATATACCTCTCTACCGAAAGTATACATTGATAAAACAAATGCTAGAGCAGAAATCGCAAGAAGGATAAATTGATTGCTATTAAAAACGTTGTAATTTACCTTAACAAATCTGTCAGGGATAACAAAAGTTAATATTATCAGGAGAAATATTATGCAGGAATATACTCTCCATATACTGATAGGAAGTAAGTCGTTTTTTGAAATATAGAGAATTTTTAGTGGATTTTTTTCAGTTTTTAGCTCCATTTTTTACCTAAATTCTATCTTTGATTCCGAATAATTTATAATTGTAACACCGTGATTGCGTGCATCTATTAAATATCCCCTTCTACTTGGAGAATCTGCAAGTTTTGCAGTTTTTTCTAAAAAATCACTATTATCTTTTTCGTCAGAAGCAATACAGGTTGTTCTTACCTCTTTTGAATCAGTAATATTAGAAACTTCCAACAAAATATCCAATTCATCATCTGTACCATTTGGGTATGTTGTTATAATTTCTATACTCTTCATGCTATCAGTTGTATTTAGCACCAAGTTTTTGAAAATTGGGTTTATCCTAATAGAACCTATTTTATCTTTACTATCATTGATTTGTGATTCAATTTTTTTATAAGAAATCAATGCTTCATCAACGGTTACATTTTTTATAGTAAAAACTTCCGTATCAAATGCATAGTTAATCATTATCTCCTTAGTTCCTTTTGAAATCAAATCGTTTATATACATGATTATCTTTCTGACTCTTCTTAAATGATCTAACCCTTTATCTATTTTTGTATCAATATTAAAATCATAAATTCGCTCAACTTCTTCGTATACTTCACTTGATGAGTATTTTGAGTTGGCTTGATTTAATACTATAAATTTAGAAAGTAATTCTTTTCTTATTTCAATGGCACTATCCAATTTTGTTAAAAACTCTGGACTATAGTATATTCCATTCCCTTTCTTATACTCCAGAGTAATATTTTTGTAGTCAATAACAATTTCATCAGTTATTTTAATTAGTTCTTTATAATCATTAGAATTGACAATTTCTTCATAGTCTTGAATCATATTAAATACAAGTTCATCATTGCTCATAGATGGATTTGAAAATAGGTCACTATAAGAATTAAAAATAATATTAGGAATTATTTTTTCTTTTAATTCTGATATTTTACCATTTGAATATTTCTTCAATGTATGTGGCTGAACATTTAATTTAAAAAGATAATCGTGTTTTTCTTCCATAATTACTCCTCCACTTCAAACTCGGGGGAGGTTGTTCACGAGTTTGAAGATGTATTTGTCATTGGTGCTGTACATATTGGGGGTGTCAATAATACCCGATTTTTTGTCAGTTTTGATTTGATACTAGTTCATGATCCACTTGATAGCGGAGCAACCATATTAAAGATGATGGTTGAGGGATTATTGACCGATTCTAGATGTTTAAAAAATTGTTCCCAATCAATGCATGAATTTCTAAGATCTGTTAAACCTATATAGACAACATCACTTCTATCCTCGAGAGCTTTCTCAGCAATTCCCCTCCATTTATCTGTAGAAGTAGCAATAACTCCTGATTCATAATAATCTTTGCCAAGCTCGCTTAAGAAAGAATCAATGTTAGATTTTTGAATAGCATGGTTATAGAACTTTGCTTGAATAGCTACTAATTCACCCGTAAATTTTTCAGCCACAAGGTCAACACCGATATCAGTTTTGGGAATGTTGAACTTTTCAGGAACATCTGCTAACATCCAAACATTTTTGAATTCATTCTGATAGATTGGCTCATTTTGCAAATAAGCACGCACCAGATACTCGAAATAAGTTTCTCTGTCGCATTGCGTCTTAGCAAAGTAATTGATTTGATTAATTAACTGATTAAAATTCATTGATTGTCCCCTAATTTTTTCTTCAAACACTCCTATTATACCCCAATCAAGTCAAAAAAGCACTGGGTTTGGCGCTTTGATGCTATTAACGTTAGTTGACATTTAAAAAGGCTACCCAAATATAAATCGACATTAACCCATTATTTAAAAAATCAACCGAATATCAGTTGACATCTAAAAACGTTTTGCATTTGCGTGCTCACAAAAAGGAGAAAACCTTATTTCATAGTTTTCTCCTTTTGGTTTAGATAGCGACTCATGTCTTCTGGCAACTAGTTTTCTGTTGCTAGTTTCCATGAGAGGGCTTCTTTTCTTGTTGTGATGAAATCACGATAAATGCCTGCTTGTTTGGCTAATTGGGCATGCTTGCCTTGTTGGGCAATTTGACCTTTGTCAAGAACAACAATTTGATCCGCATTTTCAACGGTTTTCAGGCGGTGGGCAATCATGATAATGGTTTTATCTTGTGTTAATTCATCAACGGCTGTCATGAGTTCTGCTTCGTTTTCAGGGTCTATATTGGCCGTAGCTTCATCAAGAATAATAATTGGCGCATCCTTCATCATGGCACGCGCAATGGAGATTCTTTGTTTTTCGCCTCCGGACAGGCTGGCGCCTGCTTCACCGATAACGGTCTCATAACCATTTGGTAAGTTCATAATGAAATCATGGCATCTTGCTTTTTTAGCCACGGCAACGACTTCTTCATGGCTGGCTTCTTGCCGTCCGAATTTGATATTATTTTCAATGCTATCTTCGAAAAGATAGACATTTTGGAAAACAAAACTGAAGTTGCGAATCAGGCTGTCATAACTATAGTCTGTCAATGGGTGACCATCTAAACGAATACTGCCACTGTCAAGGTCCCAAAAGCGTGCTATCAGATGACAAAGGGTCGTTTTACCAGAACCCGAAGGGCCGATAATAGCTGTTCGTGTTTTTTCAGGAATGGTCAGGGAAAGATTTTCGATGATTGGACGTTTTTCATAAGTAAAAGTAATCTGATCAAGTTCTAGAGTGCTAGTTTGTGGTTGAATATCTTGTCCTTTGGTGTTCATTGGTTGCAAGGCGAAAACTTCTTGGACCAATTCCACTGCTAAATCAACAGATCTTAGAAGGGAAGAAAAGCTGCTGACGCCATCTAAGCTTTCGTAAACCATATAAGCACTGATGACCATCATCATACAGATCAGCAAGTCCATGCTGCCTTGCAAGTAAAACCAAATAGCTGCACCACACATGGCAACCCCTGTTAATTTGGTGATGATATTTTGAACAGCAATCCAAGGTACAGTGACCAAGGTCATTTTAATATCGGCATCTCTTTTGGCAAAAATTGTTTGAGACAACCGTTTAGCCGATTGTTTGGTAATGTTGAAACTTTTTACTTCAGCGATACCTTGGACATATTCCAAAATAACATCCACCAAGTCAGTGTCGGCTTTTTGCTTAATAGGCGTTATAGATCCAGCCTGCATGCGCATTAAACCATTTGGCAGGAGAAAGACGGCTAAGCCAGCGATTAGAATCAAACCGATTCGCCAATCATAAAGAAGGACAAAAAGTGTGATAACAGCAGTCGTCAAGAAACCTTGTGTCGTTACCATAACCACTCGTGTGGCAATATTGGATAAACTTTCCAAAGTATTGGTTGTAATGCTGGTAATTTTTCCCAAGCTATTTTGATTGAAATAGCCCATAGGCAAATAACGAATATGCTCAGCGATTTCGATGCGCTTTTGTGCACAAGTATGATAGCCACCTTCTGTTTGCAGCATGGTTATCTTTAAGGTTACAAAGATATTGAGCACAAGAGACAGCAACAAGATACCTGTTGCCTGCCAAATAACCGTCATTGACAGTTTATTGATAATCAAAGCATTCAAAATAAGGGCAATGGCTGGAATTCGCATGGCTGCAATCATGGCTTTTAGAAGCCCTAGGACAAGGGAAGTATAAAATTTTTTACGATCTTCTTCGGTACAAAAATCAAAAAAGCGTTTTAAAATACTAAGCATGAGCCAGACCTCCTATCTTTTCATCACGGTCTGCATCTTTGACCGACAAATGTGCCTGCCACATCTTTTGATAGAGGTCGCTTGACTTGAGTAAGTCTTCTTGCTTGCCAATTGCTTCTATATGTCCCTCATTTACTAAAATAATCTGATCTGCATCAGCAATGGTTGAGAGGCGATGGGCAATCACAATCAAGGTTTTGTCTTTCACTAATTGTGCAATACTTGATTGTACCAGAGCTTCATTTTCAGGATCGGTATAAGCAGTCGCTTCATCCAAAATAACCACAGGGGCATCCTTTAGCATGGCTCTGGCAATGGCTATTCTTTGGCGTTCACCGCCAGACAGGCTGCTGCCAGAACTACCAACCTGCGTTGCAAAGCCATTTTCAAGATTCATGATAAAATCATAACAACCGCAATCTTTAGCAACTTGATAAACCTCTTCATCACTGGCAGATGGCTTGCCCAAACGAATATTCTCTAAAATACTATCATTAAAGAGAAAATTGTCCTGAGAAACATAGGCGATCAGCCGACTGTATTCTTCCAGTGGAATCTTTCTGATATCAAGTCCGCCAAAAGAAATGCTGCCTGTTCTAACATCCCAGAAAGAAGCAATTAATTTGGCTAAAGTGGACTTCCCAGAGCCAGAAGGACCGACCAAGGCATTAACTGTCCCAGATTTGATGGTCAAAGAAATATCATGCAGTACATCCTTGTCCTCTTCATAGGCAAAAGAAACCTTTTCTAAAAGAATATCGTTTCCTTGTAAAGGTTGCTCCAATTCTTGTGGCCGTTGTAAATCAGGACGTTCCAAAATTTCCGTAATTTCGCCAAAAATGGTCCCCACTTTTCTAATGTCATCCATATAAGTTCCCAGTGTTATCAAAGGCGTCAGCAATCCCATTGATAAAATCATTAGTAAAATGAAATTGTCTTGGGATAAACTGCCACTGTAAACAAAATAAGCACCAACAGGTAAAAGGATAGCTAAGATCGAAGGCATGATAACAATGACTGCTGCCATATCAAATTGACACTTACGCATCCAATCAATAAAACAGTCAGCTCCTTCTTTAGCTGCTGTGACAAATTTCTGATAGGAAAATTTTTCCTTTCCAAATACCTTGATCACTTCAATGCCATTGATATATTCAACAGCTGTATCATTTAAAGCCTTAGTCTTAACCACTGTATTTTCAAAATCTCCTTTACTCTTACGCAACATATTGACATAAAATAAAATGCCGATTGGCAAGGTTAAAAGAGATAAAAGGGTCAAACGCCAATCCAATCTTATCATATAAATTAAAACAATTAAAGGACTAAATAAGGACGCCGTGAATTCTGGAATAATATGAGCTAGGGTTGTTTCAGCTTCATCCACACGCTCAACGATAATATTTTTATAGGATCCAGACGATTGCGCAAAGACAGATCCTAAAGGAATCTTAGCTAATTTTTCTGTTAAACGAAAACGAATGTCCGCTAAAACAATAAAAGTAGCTCTATGCGAAAGAGCCGTTGATAGAGCATGACAAATGGCATAAGCCAACCAAAAAACAGCCATCCACAGACATGCTTGTAAATAAAGCTGCCTATTTTTAAGACCATTGAACAAATCACGAATAATCCGTCCAATATAAAAATAAGGCAGAAAACCACAAATAACGGAAGCAAAGGCTAAAAGCACACTTGCTATATAATGAAATCTATAGGGTGCAATGAACTCAGATACCCAAGCCATTGTTGATTTTTTCTTCATACTACCTCCTCTAAAAGCCTAATAAGTGAGACCAATTAAAGAGTTTAATAATAGTTTGACAAGCCAAGAGGGCTTCTTGATAAGACCACCCCTGCTCCAAAGGCTGGATAATAGCTTTGTAATAGGCAGTCATAGCTAAACAAAGCTGAGACTTGTCAAGGATATGAGAAATTTTTCCTTCTTGATAAGCTTGCTCAATATAATGATAAGTACTATCTGTCAACCCCTCAACCATCTCTTGTTGAAAAGTCTCAAATTTTGAGCCATGAGATTTAAAGAATAATAAACGCATATTATCTTCGTGGTCATAGATGAACTGCATGATTTCAGTCAATTCATCTAAAGATTTGTTCCACATTTGTGATATCCTATTTTCTCTTAACAATTGATAATCATTTTGCAGATACTCTTGTTTCATCATCTCTATTGCTTGCACAGTAGGCTCAAGAAGTGTACCAAACAAAACTTCTTTTCCAGAATAGCGTTTATAGAGAGCTCCTGTTGTTACACCAGCATTTTTACAAATCCGACGTAAAGAAGCTTCTTGATAACCATATGTTAGAAATTCTTTCTTGGCACTATTTAAAATTTCCAAATTTAAGGTTTCATCTTTTCTAACCATAGATCATCTCCTTTTTTTGATAACACTGTTATCATATTGATACCATTATAACAAAAATGCGACTTTTTTTAAATACTATTTTTAGTTTAAATTCAAAATAATAATGCAAACAGCCTTAAGAAACTGTTTGCACTACAAAACAAGAAACCATTCTTTTTTTCTGTAAAATCATACTGTTTATAACATTTCCAGATCAATCCACTGACTTCAAAGCTTCTAGCATATCGAGATTTTTCAGACGGCGATTAATCAGCCAACCCAAAATGAGCAAAATCAGCAGGATAAAGAAAACAGGAATAAGATAAACGGTGCCAGCAACAGTTGTGCCAAACATAACATTATCCGAACCAATCATTTCCATAATAAATTGATGCAGGTAACGCCCTGCTAATAATCCAAAAGCAATTCCTACCAAGGAGAGAACAATCGTTTCTCGATAGATATAGAGTGTTACTTCTCTATTATAAAATCCGAGAACTTTAATAGTTGAGAGTTCTCTAATACGTTCTGCAATATTGATATTGGTTAAATTATAAAGAATAACAAGAGCTAAGAGAATGGTAATAACAACTAAGACAGTCATAGCAGCATTTAGCGATGTTACAATGGTCTTGATGGTCTTCATGCGCGCTGTATTTTGTGTGACTGAGGCAACACCAGTCATGGCTAAAAGCTTTGTTGCTGTATCTTTAATATGAGAAACAGAATCATTCTTTAGATTGATGAAATAAGCATTGTTATCTGGCTTTTCAGCAAAGATCTTTTGATAAGCAGATTTGGTCATGAAGAGATAATGCCCAGCATTCATCTTAACCACTGCTGCTACTTTGACCTGCCGCTTTTTACCTTTACTATCTTTGAACTTAAAGCTATCGCCTGCCTTAACCTTGTAAAAACGAGCTAATTTTTCAGAAATCAGGACGCCTTCTTTCGGTAAAGTCAACGAATGACCAGAATCAACATTTTTTAAATGGACAAAATCCGTAAAGTCTTTTTTATCTGATACCATAATGGCAACAGACTGACGATCCTTAATATGGGGAATTTCTTCCATGACATGGGTATAATAAAGGCTTTGATAGCTAGAGACCTCTTTGGACTTCAAGAAATCTGTCAATTCCTGATCATTTTCAGTCCCATCTTTCTTACTTACTACTAGATGATAGGGTGTTAACTGCGTAAATTGCTCCTTAATAACTGTTCCTAAAGAAGACTGTATGCCAAGGCCTGCAAAGAGCAAAGCAACAGAACCCGCAACACCAAAGATGGTCATCAGCATCCGCTGTTTATAGCGAAAAATATTTCGTGTCGTCACCTTATGAGTAAAACTCAAATGATTCCAAATAAAACTTAGACGTTCTAGGAAAATCTTTGCCCCTCTCATCGGTGGCTTGGGAAGTAATAATTGAGCAGGTTTTTCACTTAATTCTCGTCTGGCAATTAAGTAGGCTGGCAAGACAGCACTAACAAGACCTAAGAGAATGGCAATAAGACTATAGGACCAATAAAAAGCAAGATGAAGATTACCAAGGGTCATTTTACCTGTAAAAATCTGAGCAACAATCCTTGCCAAAAGGTAATGACCACCGAAAATGCCAAGAATTGTTCCTATCAAACTAGCCACAAAGCCGTAGACGAGAAATTTCCGAATCACATCTTGATTAGAATAGCCTAAAGCTTTGAAAACACCGGAATTAGTTCTTTCTTCATCAACAAAACGTGTCATGGTCGTAAAGGTGACCAAAGCCGCAACAGCATATAAGACAATAGGAAAGATATTGCCAAGATTTCCCATACTATTGGCATTAGAATTGTAAACCGTATAGCCTTCACCACCTAACATGGTGGAGCGTGTATAAGTACTGTAAGTAGGCTCCACTATAGCGTCAATTTTAGCCTGAGCACTTTGAACTTGCTTTTCTTTCTGGGCAAGTTGCCGACTTGCTTCTTGAAGAGAGGCTTGCGCCCGCTCTTGTTGATAAGCCGGCAAGCCATTGATTGCTGCTTTCTTTTCTTGCAGTTGTTTTTTAACTGCTGCTAAGGCTTGTTTACTTTGATTAACTTTTGTCTGTGGTGCTTTCTTTAACTCTGCTAAGCGATTCTTGCCATTATCTTCTAACAATTTATCTAAGTCATCTTGATAACGTCTAACTTTTGAGCTGTAATCATCAGAAAAAGGATTCCTATTTTTTAAGGTATTGTAACGAATGCGCGCTAAGGTATTGGTCTTGTTAGCAAAGGCTGATGAGGTGACCAGAGCATAACTTGATAGCGTCCCATCACCTGCTGTTGATGAGCCTAAGTTTAAAGTTGACCATATTTCCGATGAATTGATAAAGCCAACCACTTTGAACTTTCTTCTCTTTAAAAGAGATTTCTCAGAAGATTGAAAAGTCAAAGTATCTCCTATTTTATAGCTTTTTTTCAAGGTTGAAATTAAGGCAATTTCATCAGCCTTTTTGGGTAAACGTCCTGACTCCACATGATAAGTTGAGAGGGATTGAGTCTTAGAAAAGACACGCATGGCGTCATCTTTTCCTGCGAGTGTCATATCTGTTACTTGGCCAAAGTCTATTTGGGCATTTTTGATATTATTCAGTTCTGTCTGATCGGCTTTACTAAAACCAGAGCTAGCTGTGACAAACAAATCTGCCGTTTTATGGGTTTGTAGATAATTTCTTGCTAAAGTTTGCATATTGGGTTTAGTTGCCTTCAAACCAATAAAGGTAAAGGAGCCTAGAAACATCAAAAGCATGATGGACATAAAACGTCCTTTAGATTGCAGCAAAGCCGTATAAATCGTTTTCCAATAGATTCTCTTTTTCATAAGGAAGACACCTCCTTAATATTCTAGAGTTCTAATATCTTGAGGCTGATCATTGATTTTCACATCTTTTACCTTAGCGTCGTGCAGATAAATAACTCTATTAGCTAGTGGTGCTAAGGCAGAATTATGGGTTACAATAACAACAGTTGAGTCCTTCTGGCGAGACATATCTTGTAAGAGTTTAAGAATTTGCTTTCCAGTCTGATAATCCAGAGCACCTGTTGGTTCATCACATAAAAGTAATTTAGGATTTTTAGCAAGGGCACGCGCAATGGACACTCGTTGCTGTTCGCCGCCAGACAATTGTGCAGGAAAGTTATTTAAACGCTCTCCCAAACCTACTTCTCTTAAGGTCTCTTCTGCATTTTTAGCATGACTAACGATTTCCAAAGCCAATTCAACATTTTCCTTAGCAGTTAAATTAGGTACCAAATTATAAAACTGGAAGACAAAGCCAACATCGTTGCGGCGATAAGCGGTCATCTGCTTTTGATTGTAGTCTGCAATATTGACACCATCAATCACGACCTGACCTTCATCATTATTGTCCATTCCACCCAAAATATTCAGAACCGTTGATTTTCCAGCACCTGATGCACCTAAAATGATAACAAGTTCCCCCTTTTCAATTTCAAAACTAATATCATCATTGGCAATGATTTGGGTTTCACCCATCTGATAACGTTTATAAGAATGTTTCATTTCAATATAAGCCATAAGAACCCCCTTATCTAGACATATGTTGATTTAACTTTTGTTTTAGTATATAATGATTGCAAGTTAAAAACAAGCATCATTATATAGACGAATGTCTATTTAAGGAGAGAATATGATTCAAAAACGCCAGACACAAAGCAAGGCTAAAATAAAAGCAGCTATTACGGAGCTGCTGCTGAAAAATTCAGATTTTAATAGCATTACTATTCGAAAAATCACTGAAAAGGCGCAAGTCAATCGAAGCACTTTTTACCTTCATTACCAAGATAAGTATGACCTCGTCGATAAATTGGCCCATGAAGTCACAAGGGATTTTAAAGAGTATTTAATGCTTAATTCGGCAAATGGAGGACTTCGGGAAAATCTTATTCAAGCTCTAACCTATCTGCAAAGTCAACAGAAATTCATGTATGCCTTATCTCAAATTATTCAGATTAATTTTTCTCAGAGAACAAGGGATTTTATTAAGGAGCTGATAACCGAAAATCCTAGTTTCTTTTATGATTCTATTAATCCTAGTCTAGGATTATCAAAAGAATATATGCTTGTCACCTATGCTGCTAGTATTGAGAGCCTTTACATACACTGGATTACCACTGGTGCTCAAGAATCCCCTCAAGAAATTGCGGATATGTTCTTAGTCATCCGAGGTTTTTATCAAAAAACTTGAAAAGTTTAGTTATTATTACTCACTCAACAAGCGGCTGTCTATTTCACCTGATAATAGAGAAACATCAGAGTCAAATGAGGCTCACACCGCCTACTAAGGAGACGGGGAATTTAGTTACTTCAATTTTTTTAGGTAATATTTAAGAGAGTCCTCATCAAGACCTCCTGCGATTTTTTCCGAAAGACTGCCATCACTATTGATAAAGATATGAGTTGGAATGGAACGAATGCCATATGCTTGGGCAAAATTGTCTTGATAATCGTAAAGAATTGGATAAGTAATCCCTTTGTCTTTAGCTTTAGACAAAATGGTGCTCTTATCCTTGTCAATAGGATCACTATTTTTATATTTGGAATCATTTGGCGATGTTACAGACAAGAAGACAAAATCTTTTTTATGTTTATAAGTCTGATAGATTTTTTCTAAATCTGGAATTTCTCGCATGCAAGGTCCGCACCAAGTTGCCCAAACATTGATATAAACTTTTTTCCCCTTATAGGTGGACAGACTGACTGTTTTGCCTTTTTTATTTTTTAATTTGAATGCAGGCGCTGAATTTTTAGCCGTTTGAACTATTTTTGGAGATGTCTTGCCTTGTGCAAAAGACGTTGTCTGATTTGTTAATCCAATTCCTAATAAGGTAACACCGAGAGCTAATGGTAAAATAACCTTTTTCATAACTATCTCCTTTTTAATTAAATAAGTGTGCTATTTTAGCAAATGATCCTGTTAAGATAGAAATCCCAATGAGAATAAGAAGAATTCCTGAAAATAATTTGGTATATTTTAAAAATCGTTTTTGTTTCTTAAAAACGCTCATTACCCTTTGCGAAAAGAGCGCAATCAAAGCAAAGGGAATAACAAATCCTAAACAGTAGATCAAAATGAGTAAAACACTGTAAATGCCCTGATGGGTGCTAGCATATAAGAAGACACTGGCTAAAATCGGACCAATGCAAGGTGTCCAAGAAAAACTAAAAGTAAAACCCATTAAAAAAGCGATGAGAGGGGTTACTTTTTGTCCTGCTTGATAGACTTTATTCTTAGCTGAATATTCCCTGTTAAAAAAATGAGATTTAATGAGACCTACCTGCACTAATCCCATAATAAGAATTAAGATTCCGCCCAAATTTTGAAGAAATTGAATATGACTTTGAAGAAATTGACTAATAAGGCTGCTAGCAAAAGCCAAAATAAAAAAGGTCGCTGCTATGCCAGAAATAAATAAGAATGTATTGGTAAAGACTTTTCGCCTATCCCAAATTATTTCTCCAGATTGCTTCTCCTCTCCTTGACCAGCCAAGATGCCAATATAAACTGGCAGAATAGGCAAAACACAAGGAGAGAAAAATGATAGAAGACCTTCAATAAACAGTGTCAAAATAGTAATATGTTGAAGATTCATATTATTTCCTATTCGTTTTTTTAATTTAAAGAGGATAGAGGCATGGATTTGGATAGCGTCCACTTCCTTCCACTCCCATTATAGACCACTATTCTCACCCTCTTATTATACCAAAAACCACTTCTTAAACTTTAAAGAGGGATTACAAATTGAAACAATTCACAAACAATTGATACAGGATGGATATGTTTTAATGCTAAGCACGAAACTTTTCAAACGTTTCGTGAATTTTATCTGCCATTGCTTGATGATAATCTTGTCTCAGTAATACTTGCGTATCTGCAAAAGGGCTTAAATCTGCAAAATCACCAACTTGCACACTATAAACTGCTGCTTGGAACATAGCGATATCATTGCGATCATTACCAAAAGCAACGAAATCATGATCAAAGAGCTCTTGAATCGTTGAAGATTTAGTGACTTCTTTAGGATTGAGATAGAGACAGCTTTCATCATCATGAAAAGTTATGTCTAGCTGCTCTAGTTTAGCTAAATGATGACTAACTTCTGCAATTTTATCAAGATGATTGCCAAAGAAAACAACCATTTTAATGGGATGTTTCAAGTCTTCAACTCCTACCTCTTTAGCTAGTTTTAAAGGATCCACACTATGAATAAAAGGGATGAATTGTTCCAAATGATGGGCATAATTAAAATCATCATCCACAAAATAAGGAAGCTGATAGCGATGGCAGTAGTAAAGAGCCAAGTCAAAAGCCCGATGATTCATGGGCTTTTCCAAAATTAATTCCCCAGCTTTATAGGCAAGACCGCCATTTAAACCGATGACCGTTTTTTGACTTAATTCTTGACCCAACACATCTATACAATCGCGATAAGAGCGTGCCGAAGCAAAGCTGATCTGATGCCCATAATTGGCAGCGTCTTTTAAAATCGCTTTGATTCTTGCATCTATCTGAAAACGATCAAAGCAAATCGTCCCATCTATATCAAATACAAACTGCATGGCTAGCTCCTTTCTGCTTTTTTATTATAACATATCTCTTCATACAAAAAGAGTGGCATAAGCGAACGAAGACCGCTTCTTTTTTTATCTTTACTCCTGCGCAATGTAAGCGATGGCTCTAACAGGAGAACCTGTTGCTTTTTCCCAATGAGGATAAGCAATCGAAATGAAACTACCAGTAGCAGGTAGGAGATTAAGGTTGTTTAAAACTTCCAATTGATAAATTCCCTGATCCAGCAGATAATATTCCTCAACTAATTTTCCATTTTCAGCAGCTGCTTGGCCGCTGTCTGTATCAAAAGTTTCGTGTCCTACTGCTTTTACTTGACGTTCATGAATCAGAAATTCCAAAGCTTCATGACTCCAGCCAGGTGTCTGTTGAGCACCTGCAGTATCAAGATTTCTAAATTCCTCTTGACTAGGCCAGCGTTTTGACCAATCACTGCGAAAAGCAACAAAAGCCCCTTCTTCAATTTGACCATACTTTTCCTCAAAGGCAAGAATATCAGCCTTGCTCAATTCATAGTTAGGATTATCAGCAACAGCCTGTGACTTATCTATGACATACATCGGTAAAAGGAGATCTTCCAGAGGAAGTTCATCTAACCAAGCACCGCCTTCAACAAAATGAATAGGTGCATCAATATGCGTGCCATATTGCCCAACAACCGTAAATTGTTGGATATGAAAACCATCTTTTAAGGTAAAGAGATCTTTTTTCTCTAGAGCAGGCAATAATGGAAAATGAGGACTATTTTCATTTATTTGATGTGTTAGATCAATAATTTGGGCAGATTTAAAAGCAAGATAGGCTTCTTGAAGTGTTGTCATCGATTTCTCCTTTTTATATTTTTTCAAGTGCTAGGCGCAAATCTTCGATTAAGTCATCAGCATTTTCCAAACCAATAGAAACACGGATTTGCTCAGGTTCAATACCGCAAGCTCGTAGATCTTCTTCAGTCATTTGACCATGAGTGGTTGTTGCCGGATGAACAACTAGTGATTTGGCATCAGCAACATTCGCCAAATCAGAAAAGATTTCAAGACTGTCAATGACCTCGCGAGCGGCTTTCGCACTGCCTGCAACATTAAAAGTAAAGATAGAACTAGCTCCTTTTGGCAAGTATTTTTGAGCCAAGTCATAATAAGGACTTGATGGCAAACTAGCATAATTAACTTTTGTGACTTTAGGATGATTTTCCAGATAGTACGCAATTTTCTTAGCATTTTCCACATGACGCTCAACACGAAGTGATAAGGTTTCTAGACCTTGTAGCAAAAGAAAGGCATTGAAAGGTGAAAGGCAGGCGCCTGTATCACGCAGCAGTTGCGTACGCACCGCAGTTACAAAAGCTGCTTTTCCAATATCACGTGTATAACTAATGTCATGATAGGAAGGATCTGGTTCTACAAATTGTGGGAATTTTCCAGATTTTTCCCAATCAAAGTTTCCAGAATCAACAATGACACCGCCAATAGATGTCCCATGTCCACCGATAAATTTAGTGGCAGAATGAACAGCAATATCAACACCGTAAGAGAAGACATTAAGCAAATAAGGAGTACCAAAGGTATTATCAATAACCAAGGGAATAGCATGTCGATGGGCAATCTCAGCTAATTTTTCAAGATCAGCGATATTTCCAAGAGGATTTCCTAACGTTTCAGCGATAATAAACTTAGTCTTGTCTGTAATAGCCGCTTCAATTTCAGCGAAATTAGCAACATCAACAAAACTTGTAGTAATGCCATAGCGAGGTAAAGTTTCCTTAAGAAGATTAAAAGTGCCACCGTAAACTGTCGTTGCTGACACAATATGATCACCTGCATGAGCAAGAGCCAAGGCAATATAAGTTACTGCTGCCATACCAGAAGCTGTTGCCAGTGCACCGACACCACCTTCAAGAGCAGCCATCCGTTCTTCAAAAACGGCTGTAGTCGGATTAGTGATCCGCGTATAAATATTGCCGGGTGTACGAAGTGCAAAAGAATCTTCAGCATCTTGTGCATCATTAAACACATAGGAAGTCGTCTGATAGATTGGTACTGCACGCGATTTTGTTGTAGGATCAACACTTTGTCCCGCATGTAATTGTAAAGTTTCAAAAGAAAATTCTCGAGTCATGGAAGCTCTCCTTTTATTATTAATTAGCTCCATTCTACTCCATTATTCGGTAAATGACTATTTTCTATTACTTATCCTGACCTATAGTTATAAACTATAACAATAAAACTATGAAAATTTTTTCTTTAATTAGTAAACTGTTTTCCGCTTAACGCAAGTGTTGATTGAAATTTCGCAACTTGTTTTTTAGGAGCAAATCTCTAACAGTCCAGCAGACTGCTTGAGTTTATTTGTCTAATCCCGTGAACGCCAAATTCGTATTAATATCTGATCAGCCTTATGGAAGCAACAAAGTCCTTTACCTTTTCTCTTCTTATTTCTCTTTTTTCTCAAGGGGTGCTACACTAGCCAAAACTTTTTTCAAGCCAATTTCTGGGAATTTAATTTTCAGTTCCTGAGCACTTCCACTGCCCGAAACTTCTAAGACAGTGCCATCTCCCCATTTCTTATGATGAGCAGTATCACCAATTTGCCAATCAATGTGTTCTTTCTGATCATCCTTGCTATTTGAAAAAGGAGACTTCTTAGGCTGTGAAGCAACTTTTCGAGCCTGTAAAGCCTGAGCCAGACTCATTCCTTGACCAAATTTAGTTTCATTGCTGTCCTGATAACTAACTTTAAAGGAAGCTCTGGCTGGACGTGCCAATCCCTGATGCACTAGCAAATCTTCTGAAATTTCCTGAATAAAGCGACTTTCGCGATTGTAGCTAGTACGGCCATAAAGTGTGCGAGAATTAGCGTTGGTGATAAAAAGCATTTGTTCCGCTCGCGTGATTCCAACATAAGCCAGACGGCGCTCTTCTTCCAGTTCGCTTTCTTCTTCCATGGAGCGCGACAAAGGAAATACACCCTCTTCAAGTCCAATAAGGAAGACTATTGGAAATTCCAGTCCCTTAGCAGCATGCAGCGTCATCAGGGTGACTTCAGCTGACTCACTTTCAGCTTCATCTGTATCAGCAATCAAAGCTAAATCATTAAGAAAGCGAATTAACCTTTCAAGACCTGTTTCATTTTCAGGAACATCATCAGTCGTATCGTCAAAATTTTTGGTAACAGAAAGAAACTCTTCTATATTTTCAATCCGAGTCTGACTTTCCAGAGTCTTTTGAATCTCTAAAACCTCAAGGTAACCAGTTCTGTCTAGAACTGCTTCAACAACTTCTGTAATGCTGTAATGATCCAGTTTAGAACGCAAGTCTATTATCATATTAGCCAGCTCATAAACTGCTTGTACAGCCTTTCCCTTGATGGAAGAGAGCATGATATTTTCAGAAGCTTCTAACAGACTCATGCCCTGCAGATTAGCAAAGTTACGAATTTTTTCCAGAGTCCCTGGTCCAACACCGCGCTTGGGTTCATTGACAATACGCTCAAAGGAGATATTGTCGGCAGTGTTAGCAATTACATTCAAATAAGCGATAACATCACGAATTTCCTTGCGGCTGTAAAACTTAGTCCCGCCAACCATAGTGTAGGGAATATTGGACTTAAGCAGAGCCTCTTCAATGGTACGTGACTGCGCATTGGTACGATAAAGAACTGCGAAATCCTTAAAATTTTTCCCCATTTCACGAACAATATTAGCAATAGTTGAGGCGACAAAAACAGCCTCATCTTGTTCATCATCTGCCCGATAATAAACGATCTGCTCTCCATCATCATTTTGCGTCCAGAGTTTCTTATCTCGGCGATTACGATTATTTTTAATAACATCATTGGCAGCTTGCAAAATCTTCTTGGAAGAGCGATAGTTCTCCTCCAAGAGCACTACCTTAGCCTCAGGATAATCCTTTTCAAAATCAAGGATATTCTGCATATCAGCACCACGCCAACCATAAATAGACTGATCAGCATCCCCAACCACACAAATATTTTTAAATCGTGAAGCCAAAAGCTTAACCAGCTGATACTGGGCATGGTTAGTATCTTGATACTCATCCACATGAATATACTGGTAACGCTGCTGATAATAAGCCAAAACATCAGGATTTTGGTCAAAAAGACGCAAGGTCAGCATAATGAGGTCATCAAAGTCCATAGCTTCCGATTGACGCAGTTCACTTTGGTAGGCCTTATAGCATTTAGCGACAAGCTGTGTATATAAATCCCCCGCCCTATTTTCATAAGCGATTTCATCAAGTAAATCGTTTTTAGCATTGGAAATGGCAGCTAAGACAGCACGCTCATTCCATTTTTTAGAGTCTATATTAAAATTCTTAAAAATACGCTTCATAAGCGTGCGTTGTTCACCGGGATCAACAATAGTAAAGTTACGGTTGTAACCAATATGATCTGCATCACGACGTAAAATCCGTACGCACATAGAATGAAAAGTCGCGATTAAAGTCTCCTGTGTCGCAGCATTTAGAGCAAAAGCACGTTCTTTCATTTCACGCGCAGCTTTATTGGTAAAAGTAATAGCTAAAATATTCCAAGGATTGATAAACTTCTCATCAATCAAATAAGCAATGCGATGGGTTAAAACACGTGTCTTACCCGACCCTGCACCTGCCATAATCAAAAGCGGACCTTCCGTTGTTTTCACAGCTTGCGCTTGTTTTTCATTCATTCCATGTAATAAAGGGTTCATCTTCTTCTCCAAACTATCAATATAACTTTCAAATTATATCATTTTTTAGACCTCAAAAAAAGTTAAATTCTTTTCTTGAAATTTTCAGAAAAGATTGACAGTTTTATTGAAATTCTATACAATAAAAGAATAAAAATAGTAAAACCGAGTGACATTATTAGGATAACTGATAATTGACGGACTTCTGGAGAGACCTACTAGGCGCCGAAGGGGCAAGGCTGTTTGCTCAAACTCTCAGGCAAAAGGACAGAAAAGAAAAAAAGAATTTTTAATGTTGAAACAATTCTTATCTTCTAACTCTAGAGGTATCGTCAAGTATTGACAACCTCTTTTTTGATTTCCATTTCGGTTTATGAGGAGAAAAGTTTATATGTTAACATTTTTTAAAGCTCTAGACAGCTTTGTCTGGGGTGTTCCCCTATTAGTTCTTTTAGTCGGTACTGGAATTTATTTGAGTACTCGCTTAAGATTATTGCAGGTGTTGAAACTCCCTTTAGCCTTTAAACTCATCTTTGCCGAGGACAAAGGGGAAGGTGATATTTCGAGTTTTGCGGCTTTAGCTACTGCTCTTGCTGCCACTGTTGGAACTGGAAATATCGTTGGTGTTGCCACTGCAATCAAAGCTGGCGGTCCGGGAGCACTCTTTTGGATGTGGATAGCAGCTTTTTTTGGTATGGCAACTAAATATGCCGAAGGTCTTCTGGCTATAAAATACCGTACTAAGGATGCTAACGGAGAAGTCTCCGGCGGACCTATGTACTATATCATAAACGGTATGGGGAAAAAATGGAAACCTTTAGCTATCTTCTTTGCATTGGCAGGTATCTTAGTGGCATTTTTAGGAATTGGTACCTTTTCTCAGGTCAATTCAATTACTGCTTCCCTAAAAAATAGTTTTAATTGGTCACCGCAGATTGTCAGTATCTTAATTGCCATTGTTGTTGCTGTTATTATTTTCGGCGGTATCCAATCAATTGCAAAGGTTTCTGAGAAATTAGTTCCTTTCATGGCTGCAGCTTACATCATCGCAACCTTGATCGTCATTTTTATGCACTACAATCATATCATTCCTGCCATTGAACAAGTCTTCTCTGGAGCTTTCACAGGGACAGCCGCAGTTGGTGGCTTTGCTGGTGCTGTTGTGAAAGAAGCCATTCAAAATGGTATTGCTCGTGGTGTCTTCTCCAATGAATCTGGTCTAGGTTCTGCTCCAATCGCCGCTGCGGCTGCTAAAACTCATGAACCTGCTGAACAGGGCCTCATTTCAATGACAGGCACTTTTATTGATACTCTCGTCATTTGTACCTTAACTGGTCTTTCTATCTTGGTTACTGGAAAATGGACTGTCAAAGGACTTGAAGGTGCTCCACTGACACAATCAGCCTTTGCAACTGTTTTTGGCAATATAGGCGTTCTAGTGCTGACTTTGTGTTTGGTTCTGTTTGCTTTCACAACTATCTTAGGCTGGTCCTATTATGGTGAGCGTTGTTTTGAATTTTTATTTGGGGTTAAACACATCAATATTTATCGCTCTATTTTCATTATCATGGTCGCCTTAGGTGGTTTCTTAGAATTAGATCTTATCTGGACAATTGCCGATATCGTTAATGGGCTAATGGCTATACCAAATCTTATTGCCTTATTAGCCTTATCACCAATTATTATTGCAGAAACAAGAAATTATTTTAAACGTAAAAACAAGAGCTTCATTAAAACTAAAACAAGGTTAGGATAATCCCAGTCTTGTTTTTCTATTTTCAAATTTTCTCTCTTCTTTTGTAATTCAGCAAAACATGCTATAATAAGCCTATTATATTGACCAAGGAGTTTTGTATGTCAACACCCGCTGATAACCTTAAACTTGCTCGGCGTGGTCCAACAATCGCTATTTCTGTTTATTTGACTTTGGCACTCGCTAAACTGATTTCAGGGCATTTATTGCATTCTGCTTCACTAACAGCCGATGGCTTTAACAATGTTTCTGATATTGTGGCCAATGTCACCATTTTAATTGGACTTTATCTGGCCAGTAAGCCTGCTGATAAGGATCATAAATTTGGCCATTGGAAAATTGAAGACCTAGCCAGTTTAATCACTTCATTTATCATGTTTACTGTCGGTTTTCAGGTTCTGCTGGAAACGATTAACGGCATTATTCACAACAGTCGTGCCCAAATTGATCCTTATGGCGCTCTGGTTGGAATAATCTCTGCTATTGTTATGTTTATCCTCTACCTCTACAATAAACAGTTATCGAAAAAGTTAAAATCAGGCGCCCTGATGGCTGCAGCAAAAGATAATCTCTCTGATGCCCTGACTTCTCTAGGAACATCTATTGCCATACTTGCCAGTACCTTTAATCTCTTAATCATTGATAAAATGACTGCGGTTATCATTACTCTTCTTATTTTGAAAACAGCTTATGACATCTTTATGACCAGCGCTTTTAGTCTTTCTGATGGCTTTGATGATAAGCAGCTGCAAGAATATGAAAAAGCTATTTTAGAGATTCCTAAAATTTCTGCCGTAAAATCTCAACGCGGACGGACTTATGGCAGCAATGTTTATTTAGATTTGGTTTTAGAAATGAACCCTGATTTATCTGTCTATGAAAGTCATGCTATTACAGAAAGAGTCGAAAAGCTCTTACATGAGCAGTTTAATGTTTATGATATTGATATCCATGTCGAGCCAGCAGCTATCCCGGAAGATGAAGTTTTTGAAAATGTCTATCATAAACTTTATAAATATGAGGAAATCATTTTAACTAAGACTTCAGACTATGAACAGCTCCTAACAGATTCTTTTATCTTAATTGATGAGAAAGGACATGTTAATGCAAAAGCAGCATTCCTAAAAGGTCGCTCAAGTGAAGCAAAACATTTTAACTCTTTTAAGATGCTTTCCATCAGCCAAAAGACTAAACTCATTACTTACGAATTAGATAGCTACCGACATACCAGTCTTTGGCGTCGGCATGAGAGATGGCAGATTATTTACCATCAAGTCTCGCCTATTCTTTAATTACAATATAGTAAATAATTAAAAAACCTAAAATAATCAAAAACGAATGACTTTAGATAAGCCAACAAGCTTTATCTGAAATCATTCGTTTTTTAACTCTCTTTAAGAAAGAGTGATTGTGCTTACCTCTTAATTGCATTTGAAGCAACATCTTGACCAAACCATTTTTGGGAGATTGCTTGGAATTTACCATTTTTGTAAAGCTTTTTGAAAGCTTGATTGACTTTCTTCTTCAAGGTTTTATCAGATTTGCGCACTCCAACTGAAAAATCTTCACTGGCATATTTTCCTTTGATAATATTATAGTTATCAAGTTCCTTTTCCTGCTTAAGGTAATAATTGGCATAAACACGATCAATTAAAAGACCATTAATACGATCATTTTTTAAGTCAATGAAGGCTTGGGTAAAGGTTTCATATTGACTGGCATCATTATCTTTAACAATATCTTTTAAAATTTTAGGATTAGCTGTGAAAGCATCATAGCCAGATGAACCTGACTGAGCACCTAAAGCTTTGCCTTTCATATCAGCAAAGCTCGTAATGCCAGATGACTTCTTCGTGACAAGTACTTGGTCATTTTTCATATAAGGCTTGGTAAAGGATACCTTGCGTGCACGTTCCCTAGTTTTGGAATAGCCATTCCAAATCAAATCAATTTTGCCATTTTTCAGCTCCGTTTCCTTCAAATCCCAATTGATTGGCTGCCATTTCACCTTGATACCATATTCATTAAAGACAGCATTTGCTAAGTCAATATCAAAGCCAACATTTTTACCATTCTTGTCTTTAAATCCCATGGGAACAAAAGTATTATCAAAACCAATAGTAACAGATTTTTTCGACTCAAATTTTTTCCAATTATCTTGGGAATCAGCTCCTTTTTTACCACAGGCTGTCAAAGTTACTACTGCTAGAAAAGTAATAAGAGCTGTTACTGCTTTTTTGAATGTCATCTTAATACCTAAACTTTCTTTTTATTTTGGATTGATTTTTACAATCTCATCAGAAATATTTTGGGCAAACTGCATATCGTGTGTCACAACAATTTGTGTGATACCCAATTTTTGATTTTGTAAAATTAATTTTTCAACTTCCTGCCTTAACTCTGGATCTAAGGCACTAGTAGGTTCATCATAGCCGATAATTTTAGGATTAACCATCATGGCACGAGCCAAAGCTACCCGCTGTTTTTGACCGCCTGATAAAGAGTAAGGATAAGCGTTTTCATGTTCCTCTAATCCTAAACGTTTTAAGAGATCACGTGCTTTTTGTATCGCTTCTTCTTTCGATACATTCATAGACTTTATGGGTGATAAAATCAAATTATCTAAAACAGTCAAATGCGGAAATAATTGAAAGTCTTGAAAAACAAAACCTAATAAGTTGCGATGTCCCAAATGTTCAATAGCAATAACTTCATCATCATAGATGACTTGACCAGAGTCAATTTTTTCCAGCCCTGCAAGCATGCGCAACAAAGTTGTTTTACCACCACCAGATGGTCCAACCAAAGATAAGATTTTACCTTCAGGGATGCTTAGATTAAAATGATTAAAAATCACCTTCTGACCAAATTGCTTAGAAATGTTTTTTAGCTCTAACATGATTCACCTTACTTATAATAACTAAATTTTTTCTCAACGTATTTTGATAAAATGGTAACAACACCAATTAAAATCAAATAAATACCGCCGGCAATAAACATTGGTGCTAATGTAGCGTCACGATTGGCCGCTGTCTTACTGGCTAAAAGCAAATCACCAACACCAAGTACATAGACTAGAGAAGAATCTTTAACAAGATTGATGATTTCATTAAAGACACTCGGTAAAACAATCTTGACAACCTGAGGCAAAATAATATAGTGAACAGTCTGTATCTGACTTAATTTAAGAACCTTAGCAGCTTCATATTGCCCTTTAGGAATAGCCTCAATACCGCCGCGGAAGATTTCCGCAAAATAGGCAGCATAGTTGAGAGTAAAAGCTAAAATAGCTGCTGGCATACGATCAAAAGTGATCCCTACACTTGGCAAAACATAATAAATAAAAATCAGTTGTAAAAGGAGCGGTGTCCCACGCATAATCCAAACATAGAGATTTAACAGCCAACGTAAAGGTCTAAAAGGTACCTGCATAAGGAAAGCTAATATAGCTCCTAAAGGAATTGAAAAGAGAATAACAATAAAAAAGACTTGTAAAGTAATCAGCGCCCCATCTAAAAGACTCGGTAAAACTTCTGATATATAAGACATACTTGCTCCTCAAAAAATAATCGTTTTTATTATATCAAATTTTCAGAAAATTTTATAGATGGAATTGAATTTTCATTCAAAGATAAGCATAAAATCAAGCAGAGATTCCTGTATCGCCAAAAAAGAACAAGAATGATCCACCTTCATTAATTGATTGTTTCTAAGATAGACAGTTCAACTTGCTCTACTCTTATAATTTTTTCACAAATTCAGACTTTAATTTCATAGCACCAAAGCCATCAATTTTACAATCAATATTGTGATCTCCTTCAACAAGGCGAATATTTTTAACACGTGTTCCTTGTTTTAAATCTTTAGGAGCCCCCTTAACTTTAAGATCCTTAATAAGAGTGACTGTATCACCATCAGCTAATTGTTTGCCATTCGCATCAATAACAACAAGTCCTTCTTCTTTCTCAACTTCTGCAGGATTCCATTCATAAGCACATTCTGGACAAACCAATAGAATACCATCTTCATAGACATACTCTGACTGACATTTAGGACAATTAGGACAATTAGGTAAAGACATATAAACTCCTTTTATTTTGATTACCATTAACAGTTTACCTGAGTTTTTATCAGTTGGCAAGTCCTATCACAACAAAAAGCTAGCTGCTTGTACTGACTCTATGAGTTAAGTATACTGTTTAACTTATAGAAAACGCAGAACAAGAGCTAGTTCTTTTAATTATAAGAGTTTCCCTTAATTTAAAGATTCAACACTGGTAACAATTTCTTCAATCAAAGCGGCATCTGTCAATCCTGTTACTTCTTTAACAACTGCTTTTAAAGACTTTTCTTGTAGAAGCATTTTAAGTTGAACACTTTGTTCATCATTTGAATCCTTGTAATGGAAAACATAAGCCACTGTTTGCAAAAGATATTCATAAGATAAACCACGATCTTTCAGCTCACGAATGGGACGGATAAAGCGTTCATCATAACCTAACTTACGAATTGGTGTTCTGGCAACACGAGTAACATCATCTACAATATAAGGATTTTCAAAACGACTGATAATAATATCATGATAAACTTTCAGATCATTCTCTTTGAATTGCCATTTAGCCATTAAAAGCTGGCGAATTTCACCTAAAACTGCCTTTACTTGCTCTTTAACTTGTTGGTCTTTAAGTGCTTCTAGGACCGTCTTAGCACCAAAATAAGCACCTGTATAAGCTGTTGTTGCATGACCTGAATTAACAGAGAAAAGCTTTCTTTCAATGAATGGTTCCAAATTTTCTTCATAGTGAACTGAAGACAATTTTAAATCAGGATTTTTCATAGCAGCAGTTTCGACTACCCATTCTGAAAATGGCTCAACCACAACAAAGAGGGGATCTTTATGAACCTGAGCTGGAACAATACGGTCAACAGCAGCATTTGGAAAGCCAATATAATCTTTAGCAAAAGCTAAACCATCAGCGCTGAGGTATTTCTGCACTTCCTGCCAGAGAAAGGCAGAGCCACCAATCATATTTTCACAGGCAATGATATCAAGTGGCGTTTGATTCTGACTTTCACGACGTTTTTCAATACCTTTGGCAATCAATTGGGCAATAAAAGGCAAAATGTTAGGGCCAATAGCGGTTGTAATCAACTCTGTCTCAGCCACAGCATCAATGACTGCTTGAGGATTTTCCTTGTTATTAATGCCAGCAACATTAGAAACTGTAATGTGACGTTTCCCATCTTCTGCAATTTCAATATCATAAGAATGACGTTCATTAAGAGCATTAATAATTTTATCGTTAACATCGACAAAATCAATAGCAAAGCCATTTTCAAATAAAATTTGTCCAATAAAGCCACGGCCAATATTGCCTGCTCCAAAATGTACTGCTTTTTTCATGATTAAAAACTCCTTTTAATTGACTTGACTTAAAAGTTTGACAACTTCATCTTCTGTTTGAGCATCAGCTAACTTAACAACATTATCAACATCTGCACAGAAAATCGAAATATTTTGAATGATTTGCAAATGTTCATCACCAATTCCAGCGATGCCAAATAAAACTGTCGCAACTTGCGGATCGTCTTCTGTTCCAAAATTAACACCGTCTGGCACCTGAACAACTGTGATACCTGATTTGAGGACATCCTTTTTAGCGTCGTCCGTTCCATGAGGAATGGCAATGAAATTTCCCATATAAACAGAGAGTTCTTTATCGCGCTGAATCATGGCGTCAATATAAGCTGGTTCTACGTAACCACCATCAGCTAAGAGCTGTCCACAAAAACGAATAGCAGCTTCCTTATCGGGAAAATGTTGGTTCAATTTAATTAAATCTTTTTGAAATTCCATCTTAGGTCTCCAATTTCTTTATTTTTTCTGTAAATATTTGATTCAATAATTGATAAATAATATCTTTATTACCTGTCTTGTAAATTTCTGTATAAAGATGATTTTCGATGATAGATTGACTGATGGCCGTCATTAAATCTCTCATTTCTTTTGTTTCATCTAACCGTGTCAGCATAACCAAAATTCTTGTAACTGTCTCTTTTTCGTAATTCATGGACAGAGCTGTTACAGGTCTTTTTAAATCATAAATTTTAAAACAAGACGTTATAACCTTACTTGACTGTGTATGCAAAAGAGCCAAATGAGTCTCTGGAATAGCCAAGGGACTGACAGCAAAACGTTTTAATAACTTACTGGACAGATAAGTTTTATCTGAAACTGCAGCAATAGTCTCCATAATTTTTGGAACACTTGTTTCAAAATCAGCAGGATTATCAATCTCTTGATAAGAAAATTCCTGTAAAAGTTGTTGTGTAGCCAAAAAATAATTTTGAAGATTATAACCTTGCCTATTTGTCTGCTCATCGCGAATGATGATTTTTTGATGAGCCTGTACATTCTGTAAATAATCTTGAAGTTGCAGCATTTCTTTTGCATCAGGATAAGTAGAAACCATTTTGACTGCCTTATCCGCTAAAGGCTTGGTTGCCAAGACACAATTATAATAATCTTTATCCTTTGTTTCATACTGAGCCAATTCTTTGACAACTACCTTATCAACAAAAGGTGCAATGGTTTTAATACGTGTGATGAGAAGTTCTCTCGCTAAGGGACGCTCATCTGTTAAAAGTAAAATCTTAATAGGATAAATATCTGGACTGCGGCGCAGACTTGAAGCAAAATGTAAGGTAATTAATTCATACTCTGATTCCCTTTGCAAATACTTCGGAAAAATATCCTGAACCAGAAGACTAACAACACGATGTAGATATTCATTGCCTTGAACAACCTCATGAGCAATCGTATTATTTGACTTATCTTCAAAAATTTGAGGGACAGCCAAATTCAAGCGAATATGATTAAACAGAAAATGAAAGAGTGTTTTATCCTTAGCAAAATTAATTTTAGTATAAAGAGATACTTTATCAATCAAATTTGAAATATTATAGAAAAAAGCACTGTCAAATTTTTCATGAAAAAGCGGCGTTTCCTGTCTCTTAATAACCAGTTCATCTAAAATACTGGCATAATAAAGAATCTCTTGAATACTGTAAAATTGATTGGTTTTCTGTGAAAATTCAGTATAAACTTTCTGTGAAAAATCAAGAGCTGCTTTGCTAATACTGTGTCCAACTGCTTCATTGTCCCGCCAACCTGATAAGGCTAAGAGAATGATGAAAAACTCACTCATCTTAGCATCTAAATCAGGTAGATCTTCTTGTGATGATTGAAAGATTTGCTTCGCAAGTTCTAATTTTGCCTTATCTAAGACTTCAAAATGACCATATGCTCCTGCCCCAAAATCAGAAATCGAAAGGTTATTAGTTAATAAAATAGCCAATAAACGTCGTAAAGTGTTTTTATTTCCTACTAAACGGTAACCTTTTTTACGATCTAACCGTAAGTCAAAATCTGCCAAACGCTTTTCAATTTCAGCAATATCTTGAATAATGGTAACATTAGAAACATTAAATTCCTCCTGCAGCTGCTCATTTGTGATACTGCTAAAACTCATCAATAACTTATAGGTAATGAGATTCAAACGTTCATACTGTTCATAAGTATCTAGACTAATAATACTAGCCAGATTAGCTAATTCTCCTACGAGAAAATAGTTTTGATTTTCTTTGATGATGCTAATATTAATCGTGTTAAGGCTATCTGTTAAATCAGAAATTGTCCGATAAACGGTTCTCTGAGATACCTTAAGCAAATCTATCATCTGTTTAAGCGACAGCTTCCCATAATTTTGGAAAGCTGCTAATAAGTGTTTTTCTCTCTTTGTTAATAGCATAAAACTATTATACTACTTTCTGATGCGTTTTACTTATGCATTCTGGCGACTAACTTATCATACTCTGGTGTTGTCACAAGGCTATCCACAACAAGTATTTGTGCATTAGGAGCCGCTTGCTGTGCCTGCCCTTGCTGAGCAATTGTTGTGACAAGTAGAATATTTTTAGCATTGTAGTCACTTAAATGAGCATAAGAAGCAGTTGAAACAGGAATTTTAACATTATTCTGTTTAAAGATTGAACGCAGGGTTTCTTGTCCCATCGTTGCTGAACCTTTAGCGATACCATGAGCAAAAACGACCGCATCAATTTGGTTAAGATCAATTTCTGCACTATCTGCTTGTGTTGAATGCGCTGCATTTTCACTACCACTAGCTTTGCCATTTGTTAAACTAGCAATAATATCATCATACTTAGAAGTAGCTAAGAAATTATCTACCGCTACATGAACAGCTCGTGGGGTTTTTTGTCCCGCGCGATCTGCCAGCTCTTCTTGAGTCACAATTAAAGTATTAGCTGTATCCTGCAGATTGGAAATGGCTTGGTTACTCACAGAAATATCAAGACCAGCCTTTTTCACTTTATCTCGAAGGATGGAAGCGCCCATGGCTGAACTTCCCATACCAGCATCACAAGCAAAGATAATTTGATGAATATTGTCTGTTGTAATATCTGAATGGAGGTTTGGTTCAGTGACTGCTTGACCTTTAGACTCGGCTTTTGCTGCTTGTGTCACTGCTTGTGCAGTTTCCAGAGAATCATCATCTGAATTATCAGATTTCAAGATAATGGAAGCGACTAGGAAGGAAGCCACTGCTGCTGCAAAGACACCAGCAAGAACAACTAAGTGAGGTCCCCAACCTTTAGGAGACATTCCCATGATAGCGATGATTGAACCCGGTGAAGCGGGTGCTGTCAAACCTGCACCCAGTGTTTGGAAAGTAAAGGTACCAGTCAAACCACCAGCAATAACAGCAAGGAACATAGCCGGTTTCATCATAACATATGGGAAATAGATTTCATGAATACCACCAAAGAAATGGATAATCATAGCACCCCAAGATGAAGATTTAGCAGAGCCTTTGCCAAACATAGCATAAGCAATCAGCACACCAAGACCAGGTCCAGGATTAGCTTCCAATAGGAAGAGAACAGATTTACCAACTTTAGCCACTTGCTCTGTACCTAATGGCGTAAAGATACCATGGTTAAGAGCGTTATTTAAGAAGAGAATCTTAGCTGGTTCAATAATCAAGTTTGCTAAAGGCAAAAGGTGAACTTTAACAATCGCTTCTACACCAATACCAACCCATTCTGTTAACTGAGCCACAACTGGTCCAATAACAAAGAAAGCCAAGACCATCAAAGCAAAACCAATCAAACCAAGTGAAAAGTTGTTTACCAACATTTCAAAACCAGTTCTGATTTTTGGCTGAACTTTTTCATCGAATTTCTTTAAAATCCAAGCCGATAATGGCCCCATAATCATAGCACCAATGAACATGGTTACTGTAGAACCTGCAATGGCACCAAAGGAAGCAATAGCACCGATAACGCCACCACGCTGTTTGTGAATATTGTAACCACCAGTGTAACCAATTAAAAGAGGTAACACATACTTCAACATTGGTCCAACAACATTGGTATCTAAAGCTTTATTGGGTAAGTAACCTGTTGCAATAAACAGAGATGCTGCAACCCCCCATGCAATAAAGGCACCAATATTAGGCATAACCATGTTTGATAATGAAGTTCCGAGTTTTTGTACCCGAACCTTCAATGAAGATTTTCGTTCCATCAGAAATCCCCTCCTTTTTATTCTAAAACTACTGTAACATTTTTCATTTTCTAATAAAACTCAAATTTTGGCAAAACTTTTGTGCCAAAATTTATTATTCTAAGCGGAAGAATAGGATTTGACAAAGCCTGACTAAGACTGACTTTTTTATCACTAATATTTTTCTCATGTTAAAAACTTGGATATATAACTTTTTTAACAGTTTCCTTAGGTAATAGAGACGAAAAAAAGCAGCAGCGTTCCTCAAGTTTCCTTTTAAACTTCAAACTGAATGTCTCAACTCTTTCATATATTTCCTCTGATGGTCAACATTCGTTTTACCACAGCGAAAGTAGAATTTATTCTTTTATGTGACTTTACGGCTGCTTTTACTAAGCTAACACTTATCTCATACATTAAAATATTTTCTGTGAATACAAGATTTTAAAACAGCCCAAAAAAACCAAAGAAAAATCAAGTAGATTTTTCTTTGGTTTAAGATTTAGTTCTATTCAACAGTAACAGCTTTAGCCAAATTACGTGGTTTATCAACATCAAGACCACGTTGAAGTGAGGCATAGTAAGCGATCAATTGCGTTGGAATAACCATTGAAATACTTGAAAGATAAGGATGGACTTGATTGACAACCACATCATCTTCTTCCTTATTTAAACCTTCTTCAACAACAGTTAAGACATTGGCACCTCGAGCAGCAACTTCTTGGATATTTCCGCGCGTATGAGCAGCAACAGTCTCACTAGATGAAATCAAGGCAAGAACAGGTGTACCCTCTTCAATAAGGGAAATGGTTCCATGTTTTAATTCTCCAGCAGCAAAGCCTTCACATTGAATATATGAAATTTCTTTTAATTTGAGTGATGCTTCCATAGCCACATAATAGTCATTACCACGACCAATATAAAAAGCATTACGTGATGTTGCTAAAAGATTAGCAACCTTCTTTTCAATAACTTCTCGCTCCGAAAGACTAGCTTCAATAGACTGAGCGACAATGGATAATTCATGTACCAAGTCAAATTCTAGCGCTTCTTTTTTACCATTGGCTTCTCCAACTGCTTTTGAAAGGAAAGCAAGGGCAGCAATTTGCGCTGTATAAGCCTTGGTTGATGCCACAGCAATTTCAGGTCCAGCATGTAGTAACATGGTATAAGTTGCTTCACGTGACAAGGTTGATCCAGGAACATTTGTGATTGTCAAACTTGGAACTCCCATGACATTAGCCTTAACCAAGACCTGACGACTATCAGCTGTTTCTCCAGACTGACTTAACAAGATGAACATTGGCTTTTTACTCAATAATGGCATGTTATAGCCCCATTCCGATGCAATCCCTAATTCAACAGGCGTATCGGTCAAGGTCTCAATCATTGATTTTGAGGCAAAACCGGCATTATAAGATGTTCCGGCAGCTAAAATATAGATGCGATCAGCTTCTTGAACAGATTTCACAATAGCAGGATCAACTGTTAACTTACCATTTTCATCAGCATAAGTTGAAATCAATTTACGCATAACTGTTGGCTGTTCATCAATTTCTTTAAGCATGTAGTAAGGATAGGTTCCTTTACCAATATCTGATAAATCAAGTTCTGCTGTATATGCTTGACGTTCAACAGGATTGCCATCATAATCTGATACTTGAGCCGTATCTTTTGTTAAAACAACAAGTTCTTTATCATGAATTTCCATAAATTGATTGGTTTCACGAATCATAGCCATAGCATCTGAACAAACCATATTATAGCCTTCACCTAAACCGATTAGAAGTGGTGATTTATTTTTAGCCACATAGATAGTATCTGGATTTTGCGAATCAATCAAAGCAAAGGCATAAGAACCTTCAATGATATGCAAGGCCTTCTTGAAAGCTTCAAGTACAGACAAACCATCTGTCACAAATTGACCGATCAAATGAACTGCAATTTCTGTGTCTGTTTCACCTTTCAAGTTATGTCCTGCCAAATAATTTTCTTTAATTTGGAGATAATTTTCAATGACACCATTGTGAACCAAGACAAGACGACCTGTAGCCGATGCATGTGGATGAGCATTTTCCTCCGTCGCTTGTCCATGGGTTGCCCAACGTGTATGACCAATCCCTGTAGAACCAGCAACATCAATACCAATCTTAGCTCGCAAATCAGCAATTCGTCCTACTGATTTAATTAAACGTCCATTTTCAGGTTGATTAATAACATATATTCCTGCCGAATCATAACCTCTATATTCCAATTTTTCCAATCCTTGCATTAGGATATCGGTTGCATTACGATTGCCGACAACACCTACAATACCACACATAATTCTTCATTAGTAGTAAGAAAACCTTACTGCTTCCTCCTTAATTTTTTATAATTGGTATAGTCTAATAAGACAGCCAAAATTCAACAAAACCAGTATATAACTTTATTTAAATAAAGTCAACAAGAAAATTGGTATAGTCTTTTTGACATTTAAAAAAAGAGTAGCTGTACTACTCTTTCGAAACAAATCCAAATTTCTTGAGCGGCAAAATCCTAAAAGTGACAACTCCTTTAATTTGAGATTTCTTAATTAAACCAAATGTTCGGCTATCTTTCTTATTTGTCCGATTATCATTTAAAATCAAGTATTGCCCCTTAGGAATTTTTTGGTATTTTCCCTTTGTAATACTAGAAATTGAAAAATCAGAAGTAAAAAGATTTTCTCCATTTTTTGTATGATATTTATTTTTTAAATCATTAATATAAGATTGGTCTTCAGCCTTATGATTAAGGTAAAAAATATCATCCATATAAGTAACACTATCTTTTGGTTTACCAATAATACGGCCAATACGATCCTTACCAGCAACCTTATAGACAACAAAATCCTTATAATTAGGCTTTTCATTCTTTGTGATCGTAACGAGATCTCCCGATTTCAAAAAGTTATTAGCATCTGCTTGCCTTACCCGATAGTTTGAAAAGACAAACACTCTTAATAAAAGCAAAGCAAGAACTGCTAGCAGAACCAGAAGAATATTTCTGATAAAGTCACGTTTAACCATTCATTTCTCCTTAATTTATTGGTCTTATTATAGCATTTTTTAAAGAAGAAAAAAAGCAAGACTTATCATAAGTATTCCTTAATTTTCACCAAAAAAGAAGGAAATAACAGCTACCACAATTACTGCTCCCAGAATAGACGGAAGAAGAGCCATACCAGCTAAACTAGGTCCCCAACTGCCAAACAAAGCTTGACCTGCCCAAGAACCAACTAATCCTGCAAAAATATTAGCAATGCAACCCATTGCTTTTCCTCTATTCGTAATAGCACCTGCAATTGCTCCAATAAGTGCTCCTACTATTAGTGACCAAAGTAATCCCATAATTTCTTACCTTTCTTTATAAGATTATATCTAGTCTAACAATAAAACGAAGAAATGCCAAGAAAAAGGTGGTAGAAACTAAAAATGGTCATTATAACTACAGGTTTTTGGGTTTGTCTTTAATACTAAAGTAGAATAAAGTAAGCTCAGAACGCAACAAAAGTTGAGCAAAATACGACTAAGAATATATCAATCAATGCGATAAGAAAAGCTTCCATATCTCAATCATATTAAAAATAAAAAGTGTAAAAGATTGAAAGTCTTTCACACTTAAACTTAAATTCATTTTATTGAACGGTACGAACACGCATAGTATTGGTACCACCAGATCCAACCGGTACACCAGCAACAATAACGATGTTGTCACCAGACTCTACCAAACCTGATTTAAGAGCTGCTTTTTCTGCAATTTCAAACATATCATCAGTAGATGCAGGTTTTTCTGTTAAGATTGGAATAACTCCCCAGTTAATCATCAATGATTTTTGGACTTTTTCATCAAATGTTAAAGCTAAGATATCTGCATCCGGACGGTATTTTGAAATTAAACGAGCTGTGTTACCAGATTCTGTAATTGTAACAACCAATTTAATATCCATTGATTTAGTCGCATCTTTAACAGCTGAAGCGACAACTTCAGTCTTGTTGGTACGTGGCAAATTATCTGAATTCAAACGGCCATATTCATTAAGAAGTGTTTGAGCATTCTTATCAATTGTTGCCATGGTACGAACAGCTTCAACTGGATACTTACCATTAGCTGATTCACCAGAAAGCATTGTTGCATCAGTACCATCAATGACAGCATTAAAGACATCAGAGACTTCCGAACGTGTTGCACGTGGTTTGTCAGTCATTGTTTCAAGCATATTTGTTGCTGTGATAGCTGACTTCCCTGCTGCATTAACTTTCGTGATAATCATTTTTTGATATACTGGAACCATTTCAAACGGCACTTCAATACCCATGTCACCGCGAGCAATCATGATACCATCAGCTGCATCAATGATTTCATCAATGTTATCAATACCTTGTTGATTTTCAATTTTAGCAAAAAGTTTTACGTGCTCGTTGCCTGTTTCTTTACAAATTTGACGAACTTCATTAACATCCTTAGCAGTACGAACAAAAGAAATAGCAATAAAGTTAAGACCTTGTTCCAAACCAAAGCGAATATCTGCATTATCACGCTCAGCAAGTGCTGGGAAAGGAATTTTAGTATTAGGAATATTGACACCTTTTTGTTTAGCAATAATACCATCATTTTCAACGGTTACTTCAAACTCGCGAGTCGTAATATCTTTAGCGGTTACTGTAAGGCCAAGTTTCCCATCATCAATAAGAATAGTCTGACCGACAGCAACATCATCATAAATATCAAGACCGCCTGCAACATTTAAAGCAATGACATCCTTAGTTGATTCAATGCCTTGTTTAGTTGCTATACGAAGTTTATCACCAGTCTTATATTCATATTCTTTGACACCATCTGCAAACAATTCTGTACGCATTTCAGGTCCTTTAGTATCAAGAAGGAATCCAACCTTTTGACGTGCCAATTCTTCCGCGCGACGTACAGTCGCCATACGTTCACCTTGCTCAGCATGGTCACCATGTGAAAAGTTAAAACGAAAAACATTGGCTCCTTCTGTAATCAATTCAGCAATTTTTGCTGCTGAAGCTTCAACATCAAGCTTTTCACCCCAATAGCCATCTTCACCAAATTTTTTACCACCACGGATTTCTACCGCTGGACCTAAAGTTGCAACAATTTTTACGCGTTTATTCATTTTTATGAAACTCCCTTATTTAAATCAACAATTGACTGTTAAAAACTTATAATCTAACCGACCTTAATCATGCTTAGTTGGACAAATCACGATTCAAAGCAGCAAAATCAAGACGTGCTTTATGCGGATTATTTACAACGATCTCACCTTGTTCTGTTAAACTAAAGAGTGCACCGTCTTCCGCAGATCCAAGAATTGGATGCTCAACCAACTCCTCATTTTGAATACCAATGGCAAGACCGCCTTTTCCTTCCCTGAGCAATTCAACGGCATGGGCTCCCATCCATGAAGCAATCACACGATCACGAGGAGTTGGTGCACCACCGCGCAGGATATGCCCAAGGTTGGTAACACGAAGATCACTGTTATCTCCTGCTTCCTTCATCTGAGCAGCAAACTCTTCACCATGCATAACGCCTTCGGCAAGAACAATGAGATGGTGGTTTTTAGACTTACTAAGATAGCCATTTTTCACATTGGCGACAACCTCTTTAATATCATAGGGCTCTTCAGGAATAATAATTTGGTCAGCACCGGCAGCAATACCAGACCAAAGAGCAATATCTCCTGCATTACGTCCCATAACCTCAACAACAAAAGTTCTGCCGTGACTAAATGAGGTATCACGAATTTTATCAAGTGCATCCGTAGCAGTGTTTACTGCAGTATCAAAACCAATTGTATAATCAGTTCCTACGATATCGTTATCAATTGTACCCGGAAGACCGACAGCAGGAAAACCATGCTCAGTCAAGCGCATCGCACCATGATAAGAACCATCGCCACCTATAACAACGACTCCTTCAATGCCATGCTTTTTGAGTTGCTCGATACCCTTTAATTGCCCTTCAAGCTTTGCAAATTCAGGGTAACGTGCGGACTGGAGAAATGTCCCTCCACGAGAAAGGATGTTTGATACACCTTTAGCGTCAAGCGGGAAGATATCTCCTTCGACCATACCAGCATAACCACGATTGATTCCGCAAACTTCCATTCCTTCAGAAATTGCTTTACGAACGACTGCACGAACGGCAGCATTCATACCAGGAGCGTCTCCACCACTGGTCAAAACAGCAATACGTTTCATTTTGCTTGATACTCCTTTATTTAAATTAACGTTATTATTATAGCACAACCTAGGTAAAATGTTTAGTTTCTGAACATACTTTTTATTGAAAAAGCGTTTTCAGAGCATAATAAGCCAACTTTTCCTGCAATTCTGGATCCTTAGCGACAAAATAGCGGCTGCTTTGGAAAGTTTCTTTAGTATTTGAGTAATGTAAAACTACTGGAATATTTCCAGGGTAAGCTGCTAAAATTTCTGATATCTCTCTATCACAATCATGATTTTGTAACTTAATCCAGCATTTTTCTGTTGAGGCAGAGTCTAATTGATGTAAAATCATTTGCAATTGATTATCACGCTCCTGTATTTTCCCAGTAAAATAATAAATCGTTTTTTCTGTTAAGAAATTTTTGTACTTTTGATAAGTCTCTGGAAAAAGAGTGATATTCAATTTCTTCTTAGTATCTGTCACACTTAGAAAAGCCATTTGCTCGCCTCTGGATTTCGTTCGAATAATTCTAATGGACTCAATTTGAGCTAATATGGTAGCTTCATTTCCTTCAACGAGGTCAGTTAGAGCAATTAAATGTCTGCTGGAATGCTTTGCAATTTCTATTAGAGGATGCGGACTAACTCCTGCACCAATGATATCTTGTTCCAGCTGATATTTTTCAGCATTGGTATAATCTTGCGCTTCTATCCAATTATAGGAAGAATCAGCAAACAAACTCCCTAATTCATTGACAAAAGTAAAAAGGTGTTCTAGATTGACAACGATTTTCTGGCGGTTTTTATCAAACTGATCAAAAAGGCCTACTTGAATTAAAGGAGTGATAATCTCAGTTTTCTGATACTTTTCGGGTATTCTGATTAAAAAATCTTCAATACTAGAAAAAGGACGGTTTCCAATAATCCAATAGGCAAAATCACGATTTAAACCCTTGATGTTTTTTAAACCCAAGTAAATCTGACCATGACTAATTTTATCAGAATAAGGAATCGTATTAATGGACAAAGGTCCTAATTTAAAATGAGTCTCTAAAGCATTGCTGAGATAATCACCGCTAGAGTAATTTAACATGACATCAAAGAACACCGCTGGATAGTGTACTTTGAAATAAGCCATTTGGAATGCTAAAGCTGAGTATGCGTAGGCATGACTGCGATTAAAGCCATAACCAGCAAACTTAGCCATTCTTGCAAACAAGTCTTGGGCAACTTTTAGATCTCGTCCTAACTGATCAGCACCCTGCAAAAAATCTTTTTCCATTTTTTGCATTTCAACAGTATTTTTTTTTGACATAGCACGGCGTAATAAATCAGCTTTCCCTAATGTAAAACCAGCAAAAATCTGAGCAATTTGCATCACTTGTTCCTGATAAAGCATAATACCATAAGTCGATTTTAAAATAGAAGCAATTGATGAATCAATCAAATCCACTTCTTCTTGCCCATATTTTCGGCGAATAAAATTTTCAGTATAATCACTAGCACCGGGACGATTGAGACTGGTAGTTGCAACAACTTCTTCAAAACGAGAAGGTTTAATTCTTTTCAAAAGATTGATAGCTCCGGCTGCTTCAAACTGAAAAATGCCTTTGGTATCTCCAGCGGCAAAAAGTGCTAAGGTCTCTTTATCTTCTAAATCAATAGCTCTGATATCTATGGCACGGCCATAATCTTGTGCTACTTTTTCCTGCATTTTTTGAATAAAAGTAAGATTACGCAGTCCGAGAAAGTCCATTTTTAAAAGACCATTAGCTTCAACAGCTGGAGCATCATATTGCGTGATCATCATTTCTTCACCTGTTTTGAGAGGAATGTGATCTGTTAAATTATCATCACTCATCACAATTCCAGCCGCATGAATGGAAGTTTGACGAGGATTTCCTTCAATTTTTTTCGCAATTTCGAACGCACGCTGATATTCGAATTTACTATTAATGAGTTGGCGAAAAGCAATCTTTTTGTCATAAACACTTGTCAAATTATCACGAAAACTAATTTTTTTAGTGATTTGACTGAGTTCATATTCAGTCGCTCCAAAACGCTTAAAAACATCACGAATTGCCTGTCTGGCACCAAAGGTCGAAAAGGTCACAATTTGTGCTGAATGTGTTGAACCATAACGATCACGGACATAATTTAAAAACTGACTCCGATAAATATCAGGAAGATCAATATCAATATCTGGCATGCTGTAGCGTTCCTCATTAAGAAAACGCTCAAAAAGTAAATCATTCTTAACAGGATCAATACCTGTAATATCAAGGGCATAAGCCACAAGACTCCCTGCTGCAGAACCACGTCCCATTCCCATATAATAATGCTGGGAACGGCCAAAGCGCAGTAAGTCCCAGACAATCAAAAAATAATCATCAAAGCCCATTTGATGAATGACAGCCAATTCATCAGATAATCGCTTTTGATAGTCATCACTCAAAAGTTTTTTTTCTATAAGTCCCTTTTGCGCTAATTCTTTTAATTCCACAACAGCAGGTTTATCTCGACTAAAACGAGGCAATTTCAAATCAGTATCAAACTGATAAGAAACATTGGCGACCAACTTTTCTAAATTTAACAAGCTCTGTGGAAAACGTTCCTCAAAAATTTGTTCCATCTCTTCCTGAGAAAACAGATACTGATCTTTAGAAACAGGAGGCACTTCCCTTAAAGGAAGATTATCTCTAATAGCATGTAATATTTGTAAGGTCTCTGTATCATCATTATCATAATAACGTACTGTATGTAAAGGTAAAATGTCCCTTTTAAAATCCAGCTGAGGAGTATCTTTTCTGACGCCAATATAAAAAGAAAAGGGAAAATCCATTTGATCAATTCCTTCAAAATAAGGAACAATTATAGCAAGACCATCCATAAATTCTTCAATATCAGAGAAAAGCTGTTGACCTGTCATCTTGGCTGTCGAAATTTTTAAGAGATTGTGGTAGCCAATTGTATTTTGAGCAATAAAACATACGGTCGTCAAATCATCAGACAAAAATAAATCCAGTTCAAGACCAAGAATAGGGACTAGTTTTTCTTTTTGAGCTTCTTTTATAAAATGAAAAGCTCCGTAGAGATTATCTCTATCCATAATACCAATATGCGAATAGCCCATCTCCTTAGCTTTCTTAATATAAGATTTTAAGTCAATCAGGCTATCCATAAAACTATAAACGGTTTTAGTATCTAATTGTGCAAACACTTCTGTCTCCTTAAGATCTACTTACTTTTATTATACTACAAATCTTTAAAATCCTCTTACTCTTTCATTTAATTCTACTAAATCTCATCAGTCTAAATTTACCACTTGACAATATTTTACTATAATTGTATTATATATATAACACAATTATACACTGCACTTTAGAAAGGAGAAAAAATGGCTTGGAAATTTAATGAGAAATCCCCTATTTATCTTCAAATTGCCAATCATATCAAAATGCAAATTATCAGTCAAGAAATCAAACCCGGCCAACAACTAGCCACAGTTAGAGATTTAGCAGAAGAAGCTGGCGTAAATCCTAATACTATGCAACGCGCTTTTACATCACTTGAACAAGAAGGGATGGTCTTTTCAGTTAGAACTTCGGGACGTTTCGTGACAAAGGACCAGCAGTTAATTGAAGAAGAAAGACACAAGTTAGCTCAAACAGAACTTGAAGACTTTATCAACAAGATGACAACAATTGGCTTTAGCAAAGATCGTTTAACTACTATACTGGACCAATATATTAAAGGAGAGACGAAATGACAGAACAACTGCCCTTATTACAATTACATCATATTACTAAGAAGTTTGGAAACAAGCTAGCTCTTGATGATATTTCTTTAAAATTACCAAAAGGTAAAATAATTGGACTGTTGGGACCAAATGGAAGCGGTAAGACGACACTGATTAAATTAGCTAATGGACTGTTACAACCTACTGCAGGTGAAATTGTGATTAACGGACTCAGACCTTGTCCTGAAACAAAATCGTTCATTTCCTATCTTCCCGATACCAGCTATTTAAGTGATAAAATGAAGGTCCATGACATTTTAAAACTATTTGAAGATTTCTATGTTGATTTTGATAGGCAAAAAGCCGAACAATTACTGGAAGATTTAGCCATTGCTCAAAGCGAAAAATTAAAAAATCTTTCTAAAGGAAACAAGGAAAAGGTTCAGCTTATTCTGGTTATGAGTCGCAAAGCAAAACTTTACATTTTGGATGAACCCATTGGTGGTGTTGATCCAGCTGCACGTGATTATATTTTAAAAACAATTATTAATAACTACTCAGAAGATGCATCTGTTCTTATTTCAACTCATTTAATTTCGGATATTGAGCAGGTTTTAGATGAAGTTATTTTTATCAACCAAGGAAAGATTGTTTTACAAGAAAATGTAGATGATTTGCGTGAACAATACGCACAATCAATCGATCACATTTTTAGAGAGAAATTTAGAGCCTAGGAGGAGAAAATGTTTGGAAAGTTATTAAAATATGAATTTAAATCAGTTGGAATTTGGTTTTTCGGTCTATATGGACTAGCTGCCTTCATTTCTTTAGCTGCCGGTATTTGGATCAGAGCTAATCTTAAAGCCTCTAAGTTATCTAATTCTAGCTACAGTACTAATTTTTATTCAAGATCACAAGGAATTCTAGCTTTTATTTTATTTTCCTTATTGTTAGCTATTTTTATTGCTATTTTTATCGCAACACTGCTAATTATTATTCGCCGATTTTACAATAATATTTTTGGAAGAGAAGGCTACCTTACGTTAACCCTGCCAGTTTCCACACATAAGACTCTCTTAACTAAACTGTTTGTTGCTTTTATTTGCACGATTTGTAGTGGTTTGATTTTCATCCTTAGTTTTTTCTTATTAATCCTTCCATCGCTTACTATAGGGCCTTTTTTAACTTATTTCACAGAAACTTTGTCACAAGCTGTTAACATTCTAACCAAGCCTGAAGTTATATTAGCTATTCTTTCTTTTTTGTTAGGGATAACTACCAGTATCTTAGAAATTTACTTCGCTATCGCATTAGGACAACTGTTTCAAGATTACCGCGGTCTACTAGCTTTCGGTTTTTATTTCCTTATTAGCTTTGTTCGCAGCACTTTAAATATTCTTATTGGAACTGGCAATAACGGTTTTATTAGTTTAATGAGTACGAATAACAGTTTTCTAGACTGTTACCATCTCACCTTAAATATTATTCTTCTAATTGTCTATGGTCTCGTTTTCTATTTTGGCACACATTATATTATCAAAAATAAACTGAATATCCAATAATAAAAATACTAGAGGATAATATCAAAAAGTTTTTATGCTCTAGTATTCCTTATTATTCCAAATCTTTTTGTGTTTTATTTTTTAGAAGACCATTTTCAAAATAGAGTTCAATAGTTGCCGAAGATGACTTTGTTTTTATGCCACTAGACCAGACAGTCTGCATTTCTTCTTTGTCTGATGACATTGACTGGGACAGCACATCTGGTTCACCCAATTTTTCAACAATCTTTTTATAAGATTCACCGATTTTCAGTTCATCATAATCTTCTTTGCCAATTTTAGCCTCTCTACTGAAAGAAAAATTGGAAATTGAACGTGCCACAGTACTATTCTTATACAATTGGGCATTAATAACAGCACCATCTTTCACCCAGGTATAGCTATCTAAAGTGATGTTTCCTGCATTTCTTTGCTCACTTTTATTTGGGTCACCAAACCATTGTTTCAACTGTTCAATACTTGTTCCACCAGAAAAATGATTCTGATCAGTTGTCACTTTGATTTTATTGAAACTTAAACGAAAATCTAAGTTTTCTGTTTTTGTTAATGCGGCCTCATTAGAAGGCTTGGTCCCTCCCTTTTTGTCTTCTTTAGATTGACAGCCTAGCATTAGAAAACAGAAAGTCACTGTTAAAAACACTAAAAGCCAATTCTTTGTTCTTTTCATACTCATCTTCCTTTAAACATAAACTTTAAATAAAAAAACGCTTATGCGTTTAATGGAGCCGGTGGGAGTCGAACCCACGTCCAAACATCTGCTAACCCATTTGTCTACAACTATAGGTTATGTGTTTATTTAACACCGTTACAATACATAACTCAAACTCTAACGATGCGAGTCAGTAGAACTCTTTTAGAACAGCCTGACTCAGTTCTAACGTAGCTTGTTAACAATAAGACCAATCAACAAACACAAGCAATTTGTTATTGATCACACAGGCTGGTTTTTAGGCAGCTACTGCGTAAGAATTTGTATTTTTTGCAGTTATATTTAACTGGCGTTTTACATCCGCTAGATGAGTCGCAAAATAGGTCTCATAATGCCTGTCGAATCCGTAACGACCCCAGTACATATTGTGTGAAAATAGTATAGCAAAATAAAGGAAAAATAGCAAAAAATATTTTAGATATGGTATCATAATACTATGAAAGTGAAATTAAGCAAACGTTATATTTTAATGCAAAAAATCATTCAGGCTTTAGGAATTTTAGCCTTAATTGCTTCAGTCATTTTAGTTATCTGGTTTTATAAATTAGGCATTTTAAATGACAGCAACGCTTTGAAGGATCTTGTACACCATCACAAAGTTTTAGGTCCTTTAATCTTTATTCTCGTTCAGATTTTCCAAATTGTTTTCCCTGTTATCCCAGGCGGCGTCACTACTGTTGCTGGTTTTCTTATTTTTGGTACTTGGCTTGGTTTCATTTTAAATTACATCGGTATTATTATTGGGAGTGTCTTACTCTTCCTTCTGGTAAAGTGGTTAGGTCGTAAGTTTATTTTGCTTTTTATGAAAGAAGATACTTTTTACAAATACGAAGCCAAACTGGAAAGTGATACTTATGAAAAACTATTCATTTTTTGTATGCTTTCTCCTGTGTCGCCTGCTGATATTATGGTAATGATTACTGGTTTAACAAGCATGAGTCTTAAGCGCTTCACTGCTATTATGGTCATCACCAAACCATTGTCTATTATTTGTTATAGTTATTTCTGGATATACGGTAGTAAGTTACTAGAATTTTTATTTCATAAGTAAAAGCAGCTTTGATAGACTGCTTTTTTTATAATCATCAAAACTTTAAGTTAGTTAAAGTAAAAGCAAAAACGGCAATAAAAAATATTTCTAAACTTCTGTTTAGATAATCTCAACCGAAAGGCAGTAGTTAGCTTATGCTTCTCTTGTCACATAGTTGATAAACATAATAGTTTTAAAATCTGTTTAGTAACAAATAATATCAATTTTCTTACTTTTGATATTAACTAATAATAAGTCCGCAAAAATCGGGTATCAAAACTACTTTTTGTAAAAGCACCGCTTTCATCTTTACCTAATCCACCTTGAGGGAATCGAACCCCCATCTCAAGAACCGGAATCTTACGTGATATCCATTACACTAAAGGTGGGTAACACAATAATTATACCATAGTTTCATTAATTTAGCTGTAAATGTATGAAAATTTCCTTGAAATATAAAAACCTTCTAAATCTTAAAAAAGATTTAGAAGGGAATAAAATTCAATTTCTACCCATTGATTATAGATTATAATTCAATATCACCAAACAAGTCAGCCATTGAGAATCCAGTTTGAGTTTCTGGAAGTTCGTAGTCACGTTTATCTTGACGTTTTTGACGACGAGGACGAGATTGACGTTTTTCTCCGTTGCTTTCATCCTGAGCTGGACGTTCTTCAAGCGCTTTGATGGAAAGTGAGACACGTTCATCAGCAGTATTAACATCAAGAACTTTGACAGTAACATCTTGACCGACTGAAAGAACATCCTTTGGATTTTCGACACGTTTGTGTGAAATCTGTGAAATATGAACCAAACCATCAATACCTGGAAGAACTTCAACAAAAGCGCCAAAGTCTGTCAAGCGTTTTACTTTGCCTTCGATAACATCACCAGCGGCAAGTTTTTGTTCAACACCATCCCATGGTCCAGGAGTTGTTGCTTTAAGAGACAGTGAAACTCGGCCTGCTTCTTCATCAATAGCAAGCACCTTCACTTGAATTTCTTCACCAACAGTGACGACTGATTTTGGTGAAACATTACGTTCATGCGATAATTCAGTAATATGAACAAGTCCGTCAACACCACCAAGGTCAATAAAAGCACCAAAACTTGTCAAACGAGCAACAGTACCAGTCACGATATCACCAACAGCAAGTCTTGAGAAGACTTCCTCACGCGCCTTTGCAGCTGCAGCTTCAACCACATCACGACGAGAAAGGATAAAGCGATTTTCTGAAGGATCAATTTCTTTGATTTTTGCTTCGAATTGCTGACCAACAAATTTTTCAGTATTGCGAACAAAACGGGTATCAATCATTGAAGCTGGAATAAAACCACGAAGTCCTTCAAATTCAACAGAAAGTCCACCCTTAACAGCACGTGTGCCCTTAACAGTCACAACGTCACCTTCACGACCAACAAGTTTGTCCCAAGCCTTGCGAGCTTCTAGGCGTTTTTTAGAGACAAGGAAAGTTACTGTATCAGTATCTTTACCAACAACTTGGCGAAGAACAAGCACCTCGACTTTATCACCAGCTTTGACAAAGTCATTAATGTCAGCATTACGATCATTGGTCAATTCGCGAAGTGTCAATACAGCTTCAACACCTGTCCCGTCAATAACAAGGTTTGCTTGTTCTCCATCTACAGTTAAGACTTCTGCAGTCACAACGTCGCCTGGATTTACTTCACTAACACTGTTTAGCAAATCTTCAAATTCATTCATTCTAAAAAAACCTCCGACAAGAAATAAACCCTCTTTATCTCTTGATAACAATATATTTCACAAGGTATCCCGCAAGGACAAACAACTAGACGCATATCTCTGACGGTCTTAGACTTGGTCTAATACCTCTGACTGGGGTAGCTGGATTCGAACCAACGCATGAGGGAGTCAAAGTCCCTTGCCTTA
>OLOB01000032.1_pt1 | contig 141944 bp, 114 predicted proteins | sample 1671911 | NCBI WGS metagenome assembly OLOB01 (sample SAMEA3136625, study PRJEB25190) | human gut metagenome | biome: human gut; feature: human-associated habitat; material: faeces | place: Austria | collected 2013
GGAATGGATGCTCAATTTGAGCGGTCGTGCTGCGCAATCTCGCGCGGAATACTCAAAGCTGTCATCAGAAATGTCATATGCAATTAAGTGCTATCAGGACGGCTGTGCAGAGGATGAAAAGGCGGAGATTTATGGAGCTTTGCTTGAAGAAATGATTGATGTTCTCGCAAACAATGGTACAAATCAAGGGATTTACGCCGGAGGGCATTTATTTGAACTGCGAAATTGATGAAGATATGATCGTCCACATTGATATTCATAGTGACTATGCACAGCGTATGGGAGTCAGCGATACAATCAATCAGCTTGCATTCACCTATAAGATATAACAAGGAGGTTTTGAAGATGAATAGTAATATTACGCTGAAAAGCAATATTTATATCAACAAAACCTGTAAGCGTGATGATCAGGATTTCATATATCATATTCTTGATTTTCGCGTACTGAAACGTTATGCTGGAGATAGCATCCCCAAAACGTCTACTCAAAAGATGATTCTTGAACAGGGCGCTCCTGACTGTGTCTATGAGCATGGAACTATGTCGTGGGGAGTGCCAGTGGGGAGTGAACGATTTGTTTGCCGCTGCGAAGAGTATGGTTGCTCAATGTATGCCACATGCCAAAATCTTCCGAACTATGAGCAGATAGAGCGTGAGACGGAAGAAACATTGGACACCGCTAAAGCCAATGAAAAAAGGAATACGCCTGCACAGCATGAGGATTCAATAAGCATTCAGCAAGTCGAAATGAAGTCTCAGAGCGACTGTGCAAAGATTGCAGAGCCAGAGAGGATGAACGCACCTGCAGCAAGCAAACCGGAAATGCAGGTAACGCCAATCAAGACCATTGAAACGGTTGCAGAAACAGATACGGCGATACCAGTTAAAATGGATGACGTATGAGAAATCGTATAGTCGTGACATTCGTGCATATCGTTTCCCTGAAATTTTGTATTGTCCAGCATGTACATATCTGTGGAAGGACAAGCAGCTGGCTGGCTTGCAGAAAGGAGAACTGCGCTGTCCAGAATGAAACCATAGATTGGTTCCTTCACGTTTTATTGTTGCATGCCGTCATGGTCATATCGACGACTTTCCGTATTCACGATGGGTTCACCGAGGTGCCGCGTGTGAAAAAAATCAGGGAGGGGAACCTGAACGATTAAAGCTGTTCAATATTAATGGGCGAACAAACTTGGGCAGCCTGATGGTATCCTGTGAACTGTGTGGAAAAACACGCAGTATGCAAGAAGCGTTCGTTCCAGGGGCATTAGCAGCCGTGTATAAATGCGCTGGCCGCCAACCGTGGTTGGAACACGACGCTGATTCGCCATGCACAGAGAATGCTGTTGCTCGAATGAGAACATCCGCTGGTGTCTATATGCCCGTAAATATTAGCGCGCTGAACATTCCACCGTGGAGTACACAGGTCAACAAAATTCTATTTCGACATCTCGATGCGATGGAAGGAAAGAGTGATGAAGCGCTGCAATCCTATATAGAACGAAAAATCCACCCGTATCTTCCGAAAATCTCAAACAAACAGATTCTGGATGCTTACCGCGTGCTGTGCACAGAACAGAACAAGCCGCATCCTGCGTCGCTCAGAGAACTATATGAGGAAGAATACCGCGCACTTTGTGAAGAAACGGAAGATGAAAATGCGGATTTCAGTTCCAGACGAATTTCTCCTCCGAAAAAGTATCATATGCTGCTGGATAGTGTCACGGCAGTTGATTGCCTGACAGAAATTGTGACAATGGTTGGATTTACACGTTTGCAAGGCTGGGATGGAGACATGAATAGCCCTTGCTTAGCACCAATTATTTCACGAAAGCAGCAACAATGGCTTCCGGCAATTGATATGCATGGTGAGGGAATTTTTATTCGGTTAAATGAAGAGAGAGTTTCAGATTGGGAAAAGCAAAACCAGCATATCTACCAGTTAATGATGGAGCGGATTCAAGAAAACAAAATCCACTGTGAAAATGCTTCGCCAAGGTATGTGCTGCTTCATACTTTTTCGCACTTATTGATTCGTTCGCTTGCAAAAATGTGCGGTTATCAATCGGCATCACTGAAAGAAAGAATTTATTCAACATATCCCAGCGGCGAGAATATGGCAGGGATTTTAATTTACACAGCTTCTTCTGATGTGGAGGGCAGCCTTGGCGGTCTTGTTGCGCAGGCTAAATCGGAGTATTTGGAGAAGATAATTGATGACTTGCTTGATGAGGCGGAATGGTGCTCTGGCGACCCGCTTTGCATGACATCAACGGGTATCAATGGACAGGGGTTATATGGGCTTAACTATGCCGCATGCCATCAATGCACATTATTGCCTGAGACTTCTTGTACTATGCGCAATCTTCTGCTTGACAGGGCTGCGCTGATTGGGAGGACAGAAGATGGTACGGTTGGGTTCTTTATATTATAAGGCGAGCTTTTGTATTTCAAGCGACGAGAGCATTCTCCACAAAATTCGACATTTCACCTTGCCGAATGTCTGTAAGTGTGGTAAAATACACACGACGTAACGAATTATGCCATTTTAGGCGATGCTATCAGCAAGGGAGCGCACCATGATTATTAAGTGCAAGATGTGCGGCGGGGACATTGACTTCATTCCGGGCGCGACGTACGGGACGTGCGAGTACTGCGGCAGCACGTCGACGATTCCGCAGGCGGAGGACGAGAACAAGCTGAACCGCTACAACCGCGCGAATCACTTCCGGCGGCTGTGCGAGTTCGACAAGGCGGTTGCGGCGTACGAGAAAATTCTGGAGCAGGACGACACGGATGCCGAGGCGCACTGGGGCGCTGTCATCAGCCGATTCGGCATTGAGTACGTTGAAGATCCGGCAACGCATCAGCGAATCCCAACGTGCCATCGCGTGCAGGTGGCGTCGATTCTGACGGACGAGGATTATCTCGCGGCGGTGGAGAACGCGCCGGATGAGGAGAGCCGCCGCATCTATCAGGAGGAAGCGGCGCGGATTGCAGAAATCCAGAAGGGAATTCTGGCAATTTCCGCCAACGAGAAGCCGTATGACGTGTTCATCTGCTACAAGGAGACGGACGAGAACGGTCAGCGGACGCGCGACAGCCAATGGGCGCAGGATGTCTATTATGGGCTGACCGAGCAGGGCTTGAAGGTGTTCTTCAGCCGCATCACGCTGGAGGACAAGCTTGGGCAGCAGTACGAGCCGTACATCTTCGCGGCGCTAAACAGCGCGAAGGTGATGGTCGTTATCGGCAGCCGTCCGGAGTACTTTAACGCCGTGTGGGTGAAAAACGAGTGGAGCCGCTATCTGTCGCTGATGAAGCACGACCACAAGCGGCTGCTGATTCCGTGCTATCGGGATATGGATCCGTACGACCTGCCGGAAGAACTGTCGATGCTGCAAAGTCAGGACATGAGCAAAATCGGCTTCATGCAGGACTTGCTGCGCGGGGTGCAGAAGGTGATGCAGCAGCCGACGAGCGCGCCGCAGGTGGTGCGCGTGGAGACTGCGACGGTGGAAACCAATGCGCCGGGCGTGACGAGCCTGCTCAAGCGTGCCGCGCTGTTCCTGGAGGACGGCGACACCGCGAGTGCGCGCGAATACTACGACCGTGTGCTGGACATTGACCCGGAGTGCGCCGAGGCCTACATGGGCAAGGTGTGCGCTGAAACGGGCTGCCGCAAGGAAAGCGACCTCGGCGCGCTGAATTACTGCGTGGACATGCGCGGCGACTGGCAGAAGGCGGTTCGCTTTGCGTCGGCGGCGCAGAAGCAGACGTACACGGGTTACATGGCGAGCGTGCGGGCGCGGGTGGAGGAGCACTGCCACGAACTGGCGATTGACTGCGCCTGTGCGGTAGCGGCCGGAGATGCAGAACGCTGCGAGATGGAAAGGGTACAGGAGGCTTATCAAAAAAACTGCCTAATGCTTGGAAATGAGAATACAGACTATGAAAGTACACCAAACATGTCGTGGCATTTGTCGCAGTATCAGGCGAAACGAGCTAAATTTAAGAAAATGCATGGATTAATAAATATTGCATGCATTTCTGTCTCTGACTTGAAAAATGGCGCTGAAATGTTTCAAAAAATCAAGGGTCAAGAAGAGAACACAAAGAGCTGTCTCGAAATGGCGGAGAAAATTCAAAACGAAGCGTATGATAAGGCAAAACAGGAATGGGAGACAGCGAAGGAAAATAGCTTTGATTGGGAACGGGTTTGTGAAAAACTAAATGTACAACAATTGAATGGATATCGTGATGTGAATGAACTTCGCCAAAAAGCAGAACAGCATTATACAGAATTGCGGGAAAAAGAAAAACAAAAACAAGCATTAAAAGAAAAACATCATAATATCATTATAGGAAGCTCTGTATTCATTGTACTGATAACCATTTTCACTGTGTTTTACATTGTTCCCGTTGTCAAATATCATAGAGCAATTTCGCTGGCTGAAGCTGGACAGTATGACAAAGCTATTGCTATTTTTGTATCATTGGGAGAATATCGTGATACAAAACAGCAAGTTAAGGAAACATATTACGCAAAGGGAGAAGCAGAATTTTCAGCAGGGAACTGGGATAATGCTGTAACTGCATTTAGCAACGCAGGACGTTATTCGGATGCTCCTATTCGTGCGCGAGAAGCAAGTGATGAGAAAAAGTATCAGCAAGCCGTTTCAATGCGCGAAAATGGACAATATGAAGAAGCAATAGAAGCTTTTTCGGCATTGGGAAATTACAGTGATGCTACGGAACAAATTTCAGAAACGTGGTATCAAAAAGCAATGGCTCTGCGTCAAAATGGTCAATATGAGGACGCAAATACTATTTTCTGGTCATTGGAAAATTATAACGATGCAAAGACGCAGGTTAAAGAAACAAAATATCAGCAGGCAGACGATTTAACTAATTCTGGGGAATATGATGAAGCATACGCTATTTATGCAACGATTATTGACTACAAGGATGTTGATAATATACTAACAAATAATAAGAATCTTGCAGAAGTAGCAGCTGCTGTTGCACTTGATGAGAAGTTTGCGGTAGGAAACTATGTGACTTTGGGGCGATATCCACAGATGCAATCGGGCGAGGATTTAACTTCTATTGAGTGGTTGGTGTTGGCACGAGATAAAAACAAAGCACTGCTGATTAGTCAGTATGGATTGGATGCGCAGCCCTACAATGAAAGTGAGACTAATGTGACATGGGAAAAGTGCTCACTTCGAGCATGGCTGAACGATGTGTTTTTTTCAAGAGCATTTGATACATCTGAACAGCAAGCGATTATCTTAACAACTGTGGCTAATGATAAGTCCCAAGGTTATAGTGAGTGGAACATTACTGGCGGCAGCACAACTAAAGATAAAGTGTTTTTACTGAGTTATGCCGAGGCTAAAATGTACTTCGGACTAAATGAAAATAGCAACACTAAGTCCTGTATACAACCAACAGCATATGCGATTGCGCAGGGTGTATTTGTAGACGGCGCAAGTGCCAGCTGGTGGTGGTTACGTTCGCCGGGACATGAACAATATGATGCGGCGCGTGTGGGAGCGGATGGCTCTCTTTACTATCATGATGTTCGTGACTCTTCTGGTGCTGTTCGTCCTGCGATATGGGTAGACCTTGATTCGCCTTTTTTTCAATAATATTCCACCATTTTGCGGCGCTTCCCCTCACCCCGGAAGCCGCCGCGTTTTTGTCACATCCGGGCATAAAAACCCGCAACCCCCCTGTACCCCCTTGCAAAGCGTGCACCTATGCAGTATAATCAAAGTGGAATGCTTTCCTTTCACATGCGCAATTTCCAACATGAGGAATGAGATAGAGGAGGAACTGCAGTTATGAGTAAATTCGTTATTGCTTGCCCTGTCTGCCACCAGTATGTGCAGGCCAGCACGGGCCTGTTCGCAAGCCGCCGCGTCCGCTGCGCGTGCGGCAATATCATTGATGTCAAAACCGAAAGGTTAGCCAGCCGCAAGTGCCCGTCCTGCGGCAATCAGGTCGTTTTCGACCAAGCCGACGGGGTGGATGCCCGCTGCCCGGTGTGCCAATCGGCGCTGATGGTCGGGGAAGCCGTGTCGTTCCGCTGCCATCGGTGCGGCTGCCAGCTGAACGCGGACAGCACGGTGGACGAGGTGGACTGCCCCGTCTGCGGTGCGGTGAACGACGTACAGGCGGAGGTGAAGAAGGCGCAGGTGCGTGCGGAGGGCATTCCGGCGGTCATCCGCTATGAGGGCGACAATCAGACGATTGTGTGGAAGCACCCGCTGACGGATTTCACCACGGGAACGCAGCTGATTGTGCACGAAAGTCAGGAAGCCGTGTTCTTCCGCAACGGCGAAGCGCTGGATTCCTTTCCGGCGGGACGCTACACGCTGGAAACCGCCACGCTCCCCAAGATGAACAGCATCTACCAGCTGCCGACGCAGGGCACGCCCTTCCGTGCGGAGGTCTATTTCGTCAACCTGACGACGCAGCTGGGCATCAAGTGGGGCACGCCGAGCAAAGTCGGCATGTTTGACCCGGTGACGGGCATCCATGTGGAACTGGGGGCGTCGGGCGCGTTTAACCTGCGGGTCAGCGACGCGCGGCGGCTGCTCATCCGCGTCGTCGGCACGGCAGCGGGGCTGAAGCAGGAGGAAGTCTTTAACCAGAACGGGCTGGGGTACTTCCGCACGCTCATCATGACGCAGGTGAAGGCAAATCTGGCGAAAATCATCAAGAGCAACCACATTTCCGTCCTGGAGCTGGATGAGCACCTTGACACCATCAGCCGCGGTCTGCGCGACGCCATCAACGCGGAACTGGCATCGTACGGGCTGGAAGTGCCGGAATTTTACGTCAGCAACATCGTCACGCCGGACGATGACCCGAATTTCCGCCGCATGAAGCAGCAGCACGCGGATTTGTACCTGAAAACGCGCGACGAGGAAATCCGCAAAGCCGAGGCGGAAGCCGCGTTCGAGCGCAAGGCGGTGGAGGCGCAGACGGAAGCCCGCCTGAAAACCATCACTGCGCAGGGTGATGCCGACGCGGCGCGAATCGCGGGTCAGGCGCAGGCAGACATCTACCGGATGCAGGCGGAAGCTGAGGCGCAGGAGATGCGCATGAAGGGCTACACCTACCAGCAGGAGACGAGCCGTCAGGTGGGTCTGGAAGCCATGCGCAACGGCGGCGCGGCGGGCGGCATCAGCGGCATGGCGAGCGACGCGATGCAGTTAGGCGTTGGGCTGGGCGCGGTCGGCAGCGTCATTGGCATGACGAAGGACGCGATTCAGCCGGTGATGCAGAGCACCTTGACCCCGGAAGTTCCCGCAGTCGAGGGCTGGACGTGCACCTGCGGCAAGGCGGGCATCACGAGCAAATTTTGCCCGGAATGCGGCGCGAAGAAGCCCGAAGTGTGGGACTGCGCGTGCGGGCAGACGGGCATCACGAGCAAATTCTGCCCGAATTGCGGCGCGAAAAAGCCGGAAACGTGGAACTGCGCCTGCGGACAGGCGAACATCAGCAGCAAATTCTGCCAGAACTGCGGCAAGAAGCGGGAGGACTAAGCAATGAAACTGAGCAAGCACGCATGGACAATCTGGGGGATTCTTCTGGTGGTGTCACTTGTGCTGATGGTGCTGATTCCGTTCAGCCGGACGGCATCGTGGTGGATTGCGGCTATCTGCACCGTGCTGATGTTCCTGCTGGCGGCGTGGACGTTCTATGCCGCGTTCCGCAAGGATGGCTTGGAAAGCAAGATCCTGGGCTGGCCGATTTTCAAGGTGGGCGCGGTGGCGCTGGCGGTACAGGGCGTTCTCGGCTTTGCGCTGATGGGGCTGGCGGCGCTCTGTCCCGCGTGGGTGACGGTGCTGGCGGAGGTGCTGATTTTCGCTGTGACGGGCATCTGCCTGACGGTGAAGGATGCCGCGCGCGTGGTGGTATCGCAGAGCGAAGCGCACATGGCGGACAGCACCGCCGCGTGGAAGGTCATCCGGCAGAAGGCGAACGCGCTGGCCGCATCGGGGGATGCGGACATGAAGCGCCTTGCGGAGGAAATTCGCTTCGCCGACCCGATGCCCACGAGCATCGACGGGGAGATTGCAGCGCAGGTGGATGCGCTGGCGGCGGGGGCGAACGGGAAAAACGTTCAAAATTTGCTTAAACAATTAGAGCAACGAAAATTACTTTCAAAGCATGAAAAATAAGATTTTTATAATTGACGTAAGTAGGTGATTGAAGTGATACCACCAGACAATTACATCATATTTTTAAAATTTTCGGAACAAAGGTGGATAGATTCTCTTGTAAATGGAAACTTTAGTTTTTCATGCGTGGGGAAATTTATCCAACAAGCACAAGCAACTGGCGATACAGTGCAGGGAGATAGTTTTAAAGGTTATTTTGCTCGATTGAAAAAAGATGATAAACGTTTGACTATAATGCGTTCCAGATTAAAGGACGATTTGGAGGAAAGTAATGATGGAAATTATGTTCTATTAAGAAGAAAAAGTGCCTTAACTGTTCCGATTTTTTGCATTTATGGATACCAGTGCATTGATGCAGTAAATGAAGCACCTTCTTCAGGAAAAACAAGAATAAGGCATAACTTTGATGCGCGTTTGTTTGATGCGTTTGCAAACAAGTGGAATTCATCTATAGTGGCAGATGACAGAAGAGCAACATACGTTATTCTTCAAGCCAGAGCATTTGCTAATCGCATCGCGGAAATGCGAGATAAAGAATTGAAGAATATGTTAAAAAAGCAAAGAAGGGAGAGAAAAGCTCTTGCTAATCGTGTCCTTGCAGATAGAATACAGTATGATATTGATGAACGAGGTGAGTTCTTTATCAATCCGACAGACAACTACCCGGAATTGCTACACAAACGTTGTGAGTATGCATATCAGTACGAGACAAGAATTTATTTTCCTGACATACATCTTTCCCATATTTTTGATAGAAAATCGGTTGCGGTTAGCGCATTTGATAAATCAGAGTATAGAATTGATCATATGCCAATGAGGATGAATATAACAGCCGATGTTGTTAGATGGAAGAAAAAGGATGAATAAACCCATGTTCATCAAGTGCAAAATGTGCGGCGGCGACCTTTATCCCGCCGAAAATGCAACTACCTGCGAGTGCACGAAATCCAAAACAAAAGTCTCCTAACCGTCACCACAACGCCACCCTTTTGTGCTACAATACCCCCTGTCCGCTCTTCATCGGACACAAACTACTTCATGCGACAATCAGGAGCACATTCCCTCTGCTCCCCACTATCATCATCCGCAGCACGAAAGTTCACCACCTCAAAAGCACTGCCATTCCCCGTCCCCTCAATTGTATACAACCAAGCAAGCCCGCCGACCGCCTGTACAAATCACAGGCAGCCGACGGGCTTGCTTTCTTGCTTTATACTATTTCCGGATTCACCTGCGCCATCTGCTTGCGCCTTTTCATCCGGAAATAGTATTATTTCGCTTGATACACCATTTCCGCCTGCTTCTGCGCAATCAGGCACAGTTCTGCCGCCTTGAAGGCGTGCGCCTGCGTCATTGCGTTTTCCGTGCGGTTCAGGCTGTCCAGAATCAAATCACCGAAGAACGGGTAGCCCGTCAAACCGGTCGCGTTGATGTACTGCTCGCCTTGGTCGTTGACGAGGAACACATGGTTGCCGCCGTCGCGCTCCGTGCCGACATCCACATACTTGCGGATTTCAATGTACCCCTTCGTGCCGATGATGATGGTGCGCCCGTCGCCCCACGTCCGCAGACCGTCCGGCGTGAACCAGTCCACGCGGAAGTAGAACGTCGTGCCGTTTGCACCGTTGATGGCGCAGTCGCCGAAGTCGTCCAGCTCCGGATACTGCGGATGCGCGTAGTTGGCAATGCGGCTGCGGGAGACTGTGCCGTCCTCCTCGCCCGCATAGAACAGGTACTGCTCGATTTGGTGGCTGCCGATATCGCAGAGGATGCCGCCGTACTTCTCCTTTTCAAAGAACCACTGCGGCCGCCCTGCCGCGCCCAGCCGATGCGGCCCGAAGCCCTCCACATGGATGACCTTGCCGATGGCGCCCTGCTCAATCAGGTTGCCTGCCAGCAACGCGCCTTCCACATGCAGCCGCTCGCCGTAATAGACCATGTACTTCTTGCCCGTCTGCGCCACCATCTTCTTGGCGCTGTCCAGCTGCTCCAAGGTGGTGAAGGGCGCTTTGTCGGTGAAGTAGTCCTTGCCCGCCTGCATGGCGCGCAGCCCCAGCGCACAGCGCTCGTTTGTAATCGCCGCGCCGCAGACCATGTTCGTTTCTTTGTCGTTAAGCAGTTCTTCCTCGCTCCGGGCGACTTTCACCTGCGGGTACGCCTTTACGAACGCCTCCACCTTCTTCGGGTCGGGGTCGTAGACGTACTTCAGCGTGCCGCCCGCTTCCAGCAGGCCGTTCGTCATGCCGTAGATGTGCCCGTGGTCAAGGTGCGCGGCAGAAAAGATAAATTCACCCGGCTTCACGACGGGCTGCGCCTTGCCTTTGGGCGCATAGTTCATACCGTCAGATACTTTCATCGTGATGACCTCCCATTATTTCTGCTGATAATCGCTGCCGAGCGTAATCGTGCCGTCAAGCGACGCGGCAGACGTGGTTTTCTCGTAGAAATGCGGCACAGCGCGCATCATGCCTTCCACCGTGTAGAACGGGTCATCCTTTTGCAGCGGCAGCGTGACTGTCTGCTTTGTTGCGCCTGACTTGTAGACGGCTGTAATCAGCTCAATCGTCCGGCGGCCATCCTCGCCGCCAATTGCGGGCAGGGTGTCCTTTTCCAGCGCGGAGAGGACGTTTTCCAATTCGCCCGCGTGCCCCTCGTAGGGAAGCTGCGGTTGCGCATCCACAAAATCGCGGATTTTCTGCTCCAATTCGGTGTTTTCAATCGGGAAGCCGTTCGGTTTGGAGATGGACGCGTACACGCTGAACGGCGCGGCGACTTTCGCCTTCTCGCACTGGAAGACCAGCTCCTGCTCTTCGCCGTGATGCACGACGGAGGCCGTCAGCTGCGCCAGCGCGCCCGGATATTGCAGCACGGACAGCGACAAATCCTCCACCTCAGCGTTGTCGTGCGCGACGTTTGCCATCACGCTCGTCACGGCCTGCGGAAGTCCCATCATCCAGCACAGCATGTCAATATGGTGGACGGCGTGGTTCAGCGTGCAGCCGCCGCCCTCCTTCTCCCATGTGCCGCGCCACCACAGGTCGTAGTAGCAGTGCCCGCGCCACCATGCCGATGTGACGGATGCGCACAGCACTTTGCCCGCAAGCCCGCTGTCGAGCAGCTTTTTCAGGTTGCTGATGGGCTGGCGGAAGCGGTTCTGGGCGATAATCGCGAGTTTCTTGCCGCTTTCATCGCGGGCGCGGAGCATTTCGTCGCACTCTTCCAGCGATGCCGCCATCGGCTTTTCGCAGACGACGTTCTTGCCCGAACGCAGGCTGTTGATGGAAATGCTGCCGTGGACGTATGGCGGCGTGCAGACGTCCACCAAGTCAATATCCTTGCGTGAAAGGATTTTCTGGTGGTCGTCGTAGACCTCCGCTTCGGTCAGGTGATAATCCTCCTTCATCTTCTGCGCCTTTTCCGGCACAATATCCACCAGCGCCACAATCTTGCAGCGCTCCGGGAAGCGCAGGTAGGCTTCCACATGGGCGTGGGAAATGTTGCCCGTACCCACGATGGCAATCCGAATCATGGCATTCGCTCCTTCCTCAATACTCAACGCTGCGTGATGCGTTATCTGCATGATAGCACATTGACATCAAGATTTCTATGCGAATCTTGCTTTCAATTCGGCGGATTTGGCAGATTGTCGTCCTAATCAGACAAAACAGCAGTTAGTGTCCGCCGCTGCGCTGCTTGCGGTAGGCGTTCGGAGCCATGCCCGTCATCCGCCGGAAGCTGCGCAGAAAGCCGGAATAATCGCCGAATCCGCTGCGGTCGGCTACTTCACTCAGGCTCATGTCCGTCAGCAGATTCTCCTTCGCCAGCTGCACGCGGCGGTAGAGAATGTATTCGTAGACGCTGCGCCCGGCGTAGCTTGTAAACTCGTGCGAAAGGTACGATACGCTGATGGCGAAGCGGCGCGCAATGTCTTCCAATTTTAGCGGTTCGGTGAAGTGGTCGTTGATGTATTGCAGCACATCGAAAATCACATCGTTGACAACGCTTGGCTGAATAGGAGCGGTTGTTCCCTGCACGGCTTGGCAGACCATGACCATGAAGTCGATGATGCGCCCGTAATTGCGGAACTGCACCATCTCGTCCGGCATGTCCTGCTGCGCGGAGATGTCTATCAGCAGCTGTTTGCACGCCAGCGCATCCGGCTGCGGCAGTTCATAGTAGAATTTTCCGGACTGCAGGCGGCTGTCGAAGTAACGCTGGAGGTCAATATGCCCGAAGCCAAGCTTTCGCAGCGTTTCCGGGCGCAGATACAGGAAGCCGCGCTCGTAGTTCTGCAGCGAACTGCCGCCCACCAGCCCGTGCATCCGAAACGGCGGCATGATAATCAGCTGATTGTTTTGCAGCGGAAACACGCTGCCGTCCACATAGTAGACCTTGCCGCCCTGATAGTGGATATAAAATTCGTAGAAATCGTGGCAATGCAGCCCGCCGACGGTGTGGTGTTCCGCTATGGCATAGCACGCTTCGTACTCCGCGTCTTCGCGTCCCATCGCGTTGTAGCCGTTGATGGTCTCCGTAAATCTCATCGTTTCAGCTCCTTTCTGGGTTCAGATGCTTTGATTATACAGCAGGATTCACATATTTTCAAGCAGGATTTACATTGATTGTGCAACTTGCGTCGGCTATAATCAAATTAACGATACGGAAACGGAGCGTGACGTTCCCGTAACAGGCTGCCTCGTGCAGCGTCTCCCGTGGTTTCCCGTTGGCAGTGCCAGTCAGATGTTGGCTGATGCTGCTGGGAAAAACAGCGGGTTCTTTGCATGGATTCTATTTTGCATCCCGCAAAAGAGAGTTGTTTTTGTACACCTTTACGGAAACCATAATTCGTTAGAAATGGAGGTTTTTGCTTATGACAAATTCCGCGAAAGCCGCTGCATCGGTGCGTCCGCGCCGCAAGCGCGGGAAGCATTGGCTTCAGCGCGACTGGCGGCTGTACCTGATGCTGCTGATTCCAATTGTCTGGTACATTCTGTTCTGCTACAAGCCGATGGCGGGGCTTCAAATTGCTTTCCAGAAGTACAACATGTTCAATCCCGCCAAGAGCAAGTGGATTTGCCTGGACAACTTCAAGTTCGTTTTCGGCATGAGCGACTTTGGCATCGCGCTGAAGAACACACTGATTCTCAACGGGCTGGACTTGCTCTTCGGCTTCCCCGTCCCGATTATCCTCGCCATCCTGCTCAACGAAATGCGAACGCCCATGCTCAAGAAGTTTTCGCAGACGATGCTGTACCTGCCGCATTTCCTCTCGTGGGTCATCATCGGCGGCATGGTGCTGCAGATTTTTGCGCCGACGTCGGGCGTCATCAACTCCACGCTTCTGCGCTGGGGCTGGATTTCCGAGAACATTCCTTTCTTGACGGATGGCCCGACGTGGACGTTCACCTATGTGCTGGTCGGCGTGTGGCAGTCGATGGGCTGGGGCACGATTCTCTACCTTGCGGCGATTACAGGCTTGGACATGAACCTCTTTGAAGCGGCGCGCATTGACGGCGCGAACAAGCTCCAGCAGATTTGGCATGTCACCTTGCCCGGCATCCGTTCCACCATCGTTGTTCTGCTGATTATGAACATCGGGCGTATGATGTCCATCGGCTTTGACCGCCCGTTTATCATCGGCAATACCAAGGTCAAGGACTACTGCGACGTCATTTCCACCTTCGTTTACCGCGCCGGCATTACCAACAGCCAGTTCGCCCGCGCAACCGCCATTGGTCTGTTCCAGTCCATTGTGGGCTTGGTGCTGATTACGGGCGCAAACACCGTTTCCCGCCTGTTCGACGAACAGAGTATTTGGTAAGAGGGGAGGATTTGTCATGACTGCGATTTCCACACAGGCGCATATTTGCCCTGAGAAGAAGAAGAAACTCGGTGTAGGGCAGATTATCCTCATCATCGTGATGATGCTCTTCGTGCTGATCTGCACGCTGCCGTTCATCAACGTCATTGCCATGTCAATGTCCTCCAAGTCTGCGATTCTGCGCGGTGCAGTGTCGTTCTGGCCGGTGGAATTCAACGTCGATGCCTACAAGCTCATCGTCAGCGACAATTCGATGTGGCACAGCCTGCTCTATACCATCGAACTGACGGTAATTTACACCGTGCTGGCGATGGTAATGACGATTCTGGTGGCGTTTCCGCTGTCCATGCGTCGCCTCAAGGGGCAGCGCGTCATCATGTTCTTCATCGTCTTTACCATGTACTTCTCCGGCGGCACGATTCCGATTTACCTGAACGTGAAGGAATTCGGAATGCTTGACAGCATGTGGTCGCTGATTATTCCGGGGCTGATTTCCACGTTCAACGTCATCATCCTGAAGAATTTCTTTTCTTCCCTGCCGTATGAGCTGGTGGAGGCGGCGTCGATTGACGGTGCGACGGATTTCCAAGTCCTCACCCGCATCTTCCTGCCGCTGAGCTTCTCCTCGCTGGCGACGCTTTCCCTGTTTTACGCAGTCGGCAAATGGAACAGCTTCAACGATGCGCTGTACTACATCACCTCGCGTGAACTGCAGCCCTTGCAGCTCAAGCTGTACAACCTCATCAAGGGCAGCCAGTCGGTGGAAGTCGCCGTCGCGGAGGGCAGCTCGAATGACCTGAGTACCAACGTGTCCGAATCCATTCAGTCCGCAACCATCATTTTCGCGACGCTCCCCATCCTGATTGTGTACCCGTTTGTGCAGCGCTACTTCGTGGCGGGTGTTACGATGGGCGCAGTCAAGGGCTAATACTAATTCTCATCTAAACCATGACGTTCGCACAGCATCTTTTTCGCCCCGGCTTTGCTTCGTTCCGCTCGCGCGTACCTCCAGTACGCCTCGCTTCACTCAGCTTTGCCGGAACGAAAAATCTGCTATGCTCGATGCCATGTTTTAGAATCGAATTAGTATCATCATCCCACATTCCCATTGGAACGGGCGGCAAAAGCCGTTCAAGATAGAAAGGAGTACCCCTATGAAAAAGTTTCTGGCTCTGGTTTGCACGCTGTGCCTGCTGCTGACGGCGCTTCCGCTGACGGCACTGGCGGCGGATGACGATTGGGTAACGCTCAACGTCGAAATGTATGACCGCTCCATCGCAGGCTTCAACGTGGAGGACTGCTGGCAGCTGCACTACATTCAGGAGAACTTTGGTAATCCGAACCACATCAAGGTTAACTGGATTCCCGTTTCCCGCTGGGAGGAAGGCACGATTCTTTCCACCCGTCTGGCGGGCGGAACGGCTCCGGACATCTGCATGACCTACGGCACGGATTTGGTGCAGCAGTACATCGACATGGGCGGCATCCTGCCGCTGGATGACCTGCTGGCCGAATACGGTCAGGAACTGACGGCATTCCTCGGCGACGAAGTGCTGCAGTACGGTCAGTACGACGTGGGCGACGGCAAAGAGCAGTATTTCCTGCCCGCGCGCCGCATCGTCGTCGCGACGCAGAGCATGTTCATCCGCAAGGACTGGCTGGAAAAGCTGGGCATGGAAGTTCCCACGAACGTGGAAGAGCTGTATGCCTACCTGAAGGCAGCGAAGGAGCAGAAGCTGGGCGGCGACAACACCATTCCGTATTCCTCCGACCTGTACGCGGCTGACCCCTTCTACGGCTGGATTTACCAGATGGATGCCTTCCTTGATTACAGCAAGATTACCGAAGAAGACTGGGTGGCGAACCACAAGTTCCACTACATGCTGCCTGGCGCGAAGGAAGCGCTGCGCTGGATGAACAAGTTCTTCAATGAGGGTCTGGTTTCCGATTACTTCGGCATTGAGAACTCCAAGCAGACCGATAGCGACCGCGTGAACGGCTATGACGGCTTCTGGGTCGGCAACTGGGACGCGCCGTGGCGCATGGAAAAGTCCTACGCGCAGGATCTGGCGAAGAATGTCCCCGGCGCAAGCTGGATTGCGTGCGACCCCTTCAAGCCCGAAGCCGGAACGACCCCGCATGAAACCTACACCGCCGCTGGTCAGGCGATTTTCATCCCCGCGTCTGTGGATGAAAAGGTTGCGGTTGCCGCGATTAAGTACCTGAACTGGATGTGCAAGCCGGAATCCCTGTACGCGCTCCAGAACGGCGAAATGGGCTACAACTACACCACCGTCAACGAAAACAACATTCCGACCGACCTGAAGAACATCAACGACACCGACGACGCGCACAAGATGCACGCGACCGACGGCGCGCCGATCTGCAACGGCTTCTACTACGGCTCTGACGAGCTGAACTACGCCGCGACCGCTATGGGCTTCCCCGGCTACGAGGATGTTGTGGCGGACAGCCTTGTGATTTCCAACGACGGCGCTTACGAACCTGTCAGCTTCACCCGCACCATCCAGTCCCGCATTGACTACGGCACGACCATCGTTTCCAAGGAAGCGGAACTGCTGGTTCAGGTTGTGACCTGCAAGCCGGAAGATTTCGACGCAACGTGGGATAAGTACACCAATGAAATCCTTTCCGCCGGCGGTCAGCAGATTATCGACGAGCAGCGTCAGGCGTACAAGGATGGCGCATACCGCGGCTTCTATCCGATGGCGCAGGAGTAATAAGCGCACGCAAACTTTACAAAAGGGGGCTGCGTCTTGGACGCAGTCCTTTTTTTCGGAATAACCCCCCTGATATTTCTGTTTTTCCCTGATTGAAATTGACAAAGAGTCTGCTTGGCTCTATGATGGGAGTGTTTCGGTATGCTTCGACTTGGAATCATCGGTGCGGGCGGCATTGCCAGCCTGCACACCCACAACATCCTGAGCGGCAAATGCCCGGAAGTGCAGCTGACCGCCATGGCAGACCGCAAGGAAAGCCGCCGAGAATGGATTCGCGCAACCGTGCCGGACGCTGCGGTTTTCTGCGAGGGCAGCGACCTGATTGCGTCCGACACCTGTGACGCGGTGCTGATTGCAACGCCGCATTATCAGCATCCGACGCTGGCGATTGAGGCGTTCCGCCATGGAAAGCATGTCCTGTGCGAAAAGCCGGCGGGCGTGTACACCTTGCAGGTGCGGGACATGATCGCGGAGGCGGATAAGCATCCCGAACTGACCTTCGGCATGATGTTCAACCAGCGCACGAACTGCGTCTACCGCAAGGCGAAGGAACTGATTGACAGCGGCGCGCTGGGCGAAATCAAGCGCATGATCTGGGTTGTGACGGACTGGTATCGCACGCAAAGCTACTACGATGCCGGGGCGTGGCGCGCAACGTGGGATGGCGAGGGCGGCGGTGTGCTGCTCAATCAATGCCCGCATCAGCTGGATTTGCTGCAATGGCTCTGTGGGCTGCCCGTGCGGGTGCGCGCCGCCTGCCATGAGGGGAAATGGCACGACATCGAGGTGGAGGACGACGTGACCGCTTATCTGGAATTTGCAAACGGCGCAACGGGCACGTTCATTGCATCCACGGGGGACGCGCTGGGCGAAAACCGGCTGGAAATCATCGGAACGCGCGCGCGGATTCGCATCGAGAACGACCAATTGACGCTGGATACGCTCAGCGTGGATGAGCGCGACTGGTGCCCCGTGTGCAAAGAGCCGTTCGGCGTGCCGGAGATTCAGCACGAAATCGTGCAGACCGACGGCGAAAATCCGCAGCACGCGGGCGTGTTGAACGCCTTCGCCGCGCACATCCTGCACGACACGCCGCTTGTTGCCGACGGGCGCGAGGGCATCCGCGGATTGATGCTGTCCAACGCCATGCACCTTTCTTCGTGGACGAATCAGACCGTTTCGCTGCCTATTGACGAAGAACTGTTCTTGAAGCTGCTGAATGAAAAACGCAGAACATCCCGCCATAAGGACGAAGTGGATGCTGCCATCGACGTTTCCGGCAGCTTTGGAAGCACGAGAAAGTAACCTATTCCAAGGAGGAAATCAGCGTGGAAAAGATTCGCCTCGGTATTATCGGCATTGGCAACATGGGCTCGGAGCACTGCCGGCTCATCCTGTCTGGGCAAACGCCGGAAATTGCGCTGACCTGCGTCGCTGATCCGCGCCAAGACCGCCGTGACTGGGCGCAGCAGACGCTCCCCGCCGGAACGGGCATCTATGCCGACGGCATGTCGCTCATCCGCGCCCATGCGTGCGACGCCGTGCTGATTGCCACGCCGCACGAGCTGCATCCGCCGCTTGCGGAGGCGGCGCTTCGGGCAGGACTGCATGTCCTGAGCGAGAAGCCCGCGGGTGTTTACACGGCGCAGCTGCACCCGGTTATCGCCGCCGCACAGGAGACGGGCAGGACGTATGCGCTCATGTTCAACCAGCGCACGAACTGCGTCTACCGCCGCCTGAAAGCGCTGCTGGATTCCGGCGAGTTAGGCGCGCTGAAGCGTGTGACGTGGGTGGTGACGGACTGGTATCGTTCACAGGCGTATTACGATTCCGGGGCTTGGCGCGCAACGTGGACGGGCGAGGGCGGCGGCGTGCTGCTCAACCAATGCCCGCATCAGCTGGATTTGCTGCAATGGCTCTGCGGACTGCCGACGACGGTGCGCGCGTTCTGCCACGAGGGCAAATGGCACGACATTGAGGTGGAGGACGACGTGACCGCCTATTTGGAATTTCCGGGCGGCGCGACGGGCGTTTTTATCGCCTCTACCGGGGAACTGCCCGGCACGAATCGGCTGGAAATCGCCTGTGACCGCGGCAAAGTCGTCTGCGAAAACGGTCAGCTGACCTTGTGGCGCTTGCCGCAGAGCGAATCCGCCTATTACCGCCGAAGCGCATCCGCATACCCCCACGCTGAGGTGCAGGTGGAGATTTTGCCGCTGGACGGGGAGAATCCGCAGCACGTCGGTGTGCTGAACGCTTTTGCGGCGCATATCCTGCACGGCACGCCGCTGGTGGCGGACGGCGCGGAGGGTATCCGCGCGCTGATGCTGTCCAACGCCATGCACCTTTCCTCGTGGACAGGCAAGCCCGTGCACCTGCCGATTGACGAGGGCGAATTTGTGCGGCTTCTGGCGGAAAAACGCCTGCATTCAAGGAAAAAGCAGGTGAAAGAGGTCACGTTCGCGACGGATCACAGCGGGACGGGAAGGGCAAAATAGGATAGGACGAAAACTCCGGCGCACCATTGAGAAAATGGGGGAGCGCCGGAGTTTTGGCGTGCGCTTTTATCCGCCGAATTGCTTTCCGAAGCAGCCTGTGCTATACTATTCCTTGGAATCAGGAAAGCAAGTTTTGCGGGCGGCGCGTGCTATCCGTATCAGCATACAGAAAGGAACGAACGGCATGATTACGGGGGAACTGAAGAACAAGATTGACGGGCTGTGGGAAATCTTCTGGACGGGCGGGCTGACGAACCCGCTGGACGTGATTGAGCAGATGACGTACCTGATGTTCATCCACGATCTGGATGACAGCGACAACATCAAGGCGAAGGAATGCGCGATGCTGGGGCTGCCGTACACGAGCATCTTCCAAGGCAGCGTGCAGATTGGCGACCGCACCATCGACGGCGCGCAGCTTAAATGGAGCGTTTTCCGCGATTTCCCGGCGGGAAAGATGTACAGCGTGGTGCAGGAGTTTGTGTTCCCGTTCATCAAGGGGCTGCACGGCGACAAGAACAGCGCGTACTCGAAGTACATGGGCGACGCGATTTTCAAGGTGCCGACGCCGCTGATGCTGGACAAAATCGTCAGCGCGATGGATGTCATCTACGAGCAGATGGCGCACCTGCAAAGCGCGGACACCCGCGGCGACGTATACGAATATCTGCTGAGCAAGCTGGCGACGGCGGGAGTCAACGGGCAGTTCCGCACACCGCGCCATATCATCCGCATGATGGTGGACATGATGGCACCGCGCGCGGACGAAATCATCTGCGACCCAGCGTGCGGCACATCCGGCTTTCTGGTGGCGGCGAGCGAGTACCTGAAAGCAAACCGCAAGCAGGAAGTCCTCTTCAATCGGCAGAACAAGGCGCACTATATGAACAGCATGTTCCACGGCTACGACATGGACCGCACCATGCTGCGCATCGGCGCGATGAACATGATGACCCACGGCGTGGACAACCCGTGCATCGAGTACCGCGACAGCCTGTCCGACCAGAACACCGACCGCGGCCGCTACACGCTGATTCTGGCGAATCCGCCGTTCAAGGGGTCGCTGGATTACGACATCGTCAGCGCCGACCTGCTGAAAGTCTGCAAGACGAAAAAGACGGAGCTGCTGTTCCTCGCCCTGTTCGTGAAGATGCTGAAAGTCGGCGGGCGCTGCGCGTGCATCGTGCCGGACGGCGTGCTGTTCGGCTCATCGGCGGCGCACAAGGCGATTCGGCAGGAAATCATCGACAACAACCGCCTGGAAGCGGTGATTTCGATGCCCAGCGGCGTGTTCAAGCCCTACGCGGGCGTATCCACCGCGATTTTGATTTTCACCAAGACCGGGCATGGCGGCACGGACAAGGTGTGGTTCTACGATATGCAGGCGGACGGCCTCACCCTCGACGACAAGCGCACACCCACCCCCGACAACGACATTCCCGACATTGTGGCGCGCTTCCACGCCCTCGAAGCGGAGGAAACCCGCCAGCGCACGGACAAGAGCTTCTTTGTGCCGAAGGAAGAAATTGCCGAAAACGGCTACGACCTGAGCATCAACAAGTACAAAAAGACCGAATATCAGGCGGTGGAGTACCCCTCGACGCAGGAGATTATGGCGCAGATTGATGCGGATATGGCACGGCTGGGGGAGGTTTTGGAGGAATTGAGGGGGATGGTTCGCTGAAAATGCGCGGCGCTTGCAGAAAATTCGCAACTGGTGACAGTTTGTCACCGATTGATAGAGGGGGATGACGGGATGAGTTTTTTGACAGATGTCTGTTCTATACAGTATGGCTATCCATTTGATTCGGCGCTGTTTAATAGTAATGATGGCACGCCGCTTGTGCGGATTAGAGATGTTGTTCCGGGATTTTCAAATACATACACAACCGAAAAGTGTGATGAGTGCTATTATGTAGAAAATGATGATATGCTAATCGGGATGGATGGGGAATTTAATATTGCATATTGGAAAGGTGGTCACGCATATCTTAATCAGCGAGTATGCAAAATTATTCCCAAAGAAGGGGTTCATAAGAGATATTTATTCTATCAGCTCATGCCAATATTAAAAAGAATTGAGAATCGCACAGCATTCGTAACAGTAAAACATCTTTCTGCAAAGGAACTTAATAAAATAGAACTTTCGCTTCCTGATTTCCCGAGACAGCAACGCATTGCTGACACGCTTGATAAGGTGTCGGAGGGGATTGGACTGTGCAGGAAGATGTTGGGGAAGCTTGACTTGATGGTCAAGGCGAAGTTTGTGGAGATGTTTGGGGATGCAAAAGTAAATCCATTCGACTGGGTTCAAAGTACAATAGGAGCTTCTTGCGCATTAAAAAGTGGAACGTCATTGCCCATTGAGAAAGAAAACGAATGTGGTAACATTCCCTATGTGAAGGTTGGGGACATGAATTATGTTGGAAACGAAAAGTACATTACTACTTCTTCTCGGTTTGTAACAGAGGAAACGGCGGGGGCGGGGATTTTTCCTGTTGGAAGTGTTGTGTTCCCAAAAAGAGGCGGCGCAATTGGCACGAATAAAAAGCGCTTGACGAGTGTGCCGATTTGTGCTGACTTGAATGTGATGGGTGTAATACCCGGCAAGCAATTGCTTCCACAATATTTACTTGCATACTTTGATACAATAGACCTTGGTTTGCTGAACAACGGCTCTTCTGTTCCTCAAATCAACAACAAGGATATTGCGCCACTGATTATTTCAATACCGCCAATCGAACTTCAAGAACAATTTGCTACTTTTGTTTCCAAAATAGACAAAAGCAGATTGACAATTCAGCAAGTTTTGAGTAAAATGGAGATGGTAAAACTTGCGCTGATGCAAGAGTACTTTGGGTAAAGGAGTGAAGGTATGTTTTACAAGTTTTTTTCGCAAAGGCAGCGAGGGGAAGAAGTTTCTGATGTGTTACAATATGATGATTTGCCGGAAAGTTTTAGAAATCAGTTCTTTCGTATAATTTCAGACATTGGGAGATATGATGAACACACACGAATGGATATATTGAGAACGTTAGATAATGAGTACTGCCGAGAAAAAGGCTTGAAACATTTGGGAATACATGATAGTGACTTCCAGAATGGCGTTGAATTAAACTTTTCCGAGTATATTGATAGCGCACCAACATCTGAACTACTTGATTTAATTGATTTTGTATGTTCTGCACTTTATCGTTTTATCCAAAATCCCAGAGGACGAGCATATCTAAGTGAACAAAAAATACAAACTATCAATAAATTATTCAAAGAACTGAATGGTAGATTCAAACAACATAATCTGGGATATGAAGTAATAAATGGTCAACTTGTAAGAATTGATAATCAAGTTGTTCATGCACAATATGTAAAACCCGCTCTGCAACTTCTGTGTGATAAAGAGTTTGCTGGTGCAGAGGAAGAATATCGCAATGCTTTTGAGGCGAGGCGCGCGGGCAATAATAAAGACGCAATTCTCAATGCAGGAAAGTGCTTTGAGAGCGTGATGAAAATCATTTGCAGAAAAAAGTATAATGCTGATGTGGATAATTGTGCAGCTGGCGCTTTACTGGATAAATTGGAGCAGAAGGAGTTTTTTCCGAAATACATGAATAAGCACTTTGAAAAAATCGTTGATACTTTAAGATTCGGTGTGCCAACCGTCCGCAACAAAGTAGCCGGGCACGGGCAAGGTAGCGAAATAACGGAAGCACCTGACTATCTGGTCGATTATGTGCTGGGGCTGGTAGCTGTTAATTCTGTGTTGCTTGTAAAGCTGTACAAGGAAAGTAACTAACTGCGCTTTTATTCAATAGTTCATAAAGAGGTGACTCTCATGTCCAATTTCTCCCCCTACCTCTCCATCCCGTCCTTCGCCGCGTTCGCCCCGATCGCCGAATCCGCGGAGAAAATCCTGTCCATCGACCCCGCGGCGTGCGTCCTCAACTGCCGCCGGGCGATGGAGGCGGCGGTCAAGTGGATGTATGCGGTGGACGGGTCGCTGGTCGCGCCGTGGGATGATAAGCTCGTCACCCTCATCAATACCGAGGAGTTCCGCGGCATCGTGGATGAGCAGCTGATTTTTCGCTTGGATTTCATCCGCCGCATGGGGAATAACGCCGCGCACGGCGGCAAGGTCATCACCCGCGAACAGGCGGTGCTGTGTCTGCAAAACCTGTTCGTTTTTTTCGATTTTCTGGCGTACTGCTACGGCGAAAATTACACCGAACACACCTTCAATCCCGCTTTGCTGGCGGAGCAGAGCGCACAGCCGACCCCGCCCGCGGTGGACGAGGACGCCGCGCGCAAGCTGGATGCGCTCATCAAAGAGAATGCCGCACTCAAGGAACAGCTGACGCAGCGCCGCGAAGAGCAGCATCAGTCGTATGTGCCGAAGCCGCTGGAAATTTCCGAATACAAGACGCGAAAACTGTATATTGATGCAATGCTGCAGGATGCCGGCTGGGTTGAGGGAAAGAATTGGCTGAACGAGGTCAAGCTGCCCGGTATGCCGAACAAGAGCGAGACGGGCTATGCGGATTATGTCTTGTACGGCGACGATGGCAAGGCGCTGGCGATTGTGGAGGCGAAGCGCTCCTGCGTGGATCCGGCGGTGGGGCGGCAGCAGGCGAAACTGTATGCGGATATTATCGAGAAGCAGCAGGGGCGGCGTCCAGTAATCTTCTTAACCAACGGGTTTGAAACGAAAATCGACGACGGGCAGTATCCGGAGCGCAAGTGCGCCGCTATCTGGTCAAAGCGCGATTTGGAGAAGTGGTTCAACCTGCTGCGGATGCGCACGCATTTGGACAATATTGTGGTGGACGAGAACATCGCCGGACGGTACTATCAGGAGAACGCAATCAAGGCTGTTTGCAACACTTTTGATGCGCGCAACCGCCGCAAAGCACTGCTGGTAATGGCGACAGGTTCGGGCAAAACGCGCACGGTGATTGCGCTGTGCAAGGTGCTGCTGGAACACGGCTGGGTGAAGAATATCCTGTTTCTGGCGGATAGAAACTCGCTGGTCACGCAGGCGAAACGCAGCTTCGTGAACCTGCTGCCGGAACTTTCGGTTACGAATCTCTGCGAAGAGCGGGACAATACCACGGCGCACTGCGTCTTCTCGACCTACCAGACGATGATGAACTGCATCGACGCCATTGAGGATGCGGAAGGCAAGCTGTTCACGGTCGGGCACTTTGATTTGGTCATCTGCGACGAGGCGCACCGCTCTATCTACAACAAATATCGCGACATTTTTACCTACTTTGATGCGCCCTTGGTTGGTTTGACGGCGACGCCGAAGGATGAAATCGACAAGAATACTTATGCACTTTTTGATTTGGGCAACGGTGCGCCGACGTATGGCTATGAATTAGCGCAGGCAGTCAAAGACGGCTATCTGTGCGACTTCGTATCGGTAGAAACGACGCTGAAGTTCATTCAGCAGGGCATTGTATACGACGAATTGACCGACGAGGAGAAAGAGGAATACGAGGCGAAATTTGCGGATGAAAACGGCGATGTGCCGGAATGCGTGATGCCATCCGCGTTAAACGAATGGGTATTTAATGAGGATACCATTCGCAAGGTGCTGAATATGCTGATGACCGACGGGCTGAAAATTGACTACGGCAGCAAAATCGGCAAGAGCATCATTTTCGCCAAGAATCACACGCACGCGGAGAAAATCTTGGAGATTTTCAACCGCGAATATCCGCATTTGTACGGCTATGCGAAGGTAATCGACAACTACATGACTTATGCGCAGAGCGCTATCGACGAGTTTTCCGACCCGCAGAAACTGCCGCAGATTGCTATTTCGGTGGATATGCTCGATACGGGCATCGACGTGCCGGAAGTGTTAAACCTTGTGTTCTTCAAGAAGGTGATGAGCAAGGCAAAATTCTGGCAGATGATAGGCCGCGGCACGCGCCTCTCTCCGGGGTTGATTGACGGCAAAGACAAGGACAAGTTCTATATTTTCGACTTCTGCGGAAACTTCGAGTTTTTCCGCATGAGCAAAGGCAATGCCAATGCCAGCGCACGCTCGCTTCAAGGGGCGCTTTTTTCGTTGAAGGCACAAATGGCGTTCAAATTGCAGGACGCAGTGTACAAAACCGACGAATTGTCCGCATTCCGTCAAACTTTGGTGGATGACATGGTGCGCAAAGTATCGGAATTGAACCAAGACAACTTCGCCGTCAAACAGCATCTGAAATTCGTTGAATTGTATACAAGCCCGAACCGATATCAGTCATTGAGCTACGAGGACACGCTGATGATGCAGCAGGAGTTAGCGCCTCTGCTTTTGCCGGAGCCGGATGACCCGAAGGCGCTGCGCTTTGACGCGCTCTTGTACGGCATGGAGCTGGCGCATCTCGCGGGACTGCCGTACAATCGGGCGCATCACGACCTGCTGAAAAAGGCGGAGGCGCTCAGCAAAATCGCCAATGTGCCGGAAATTGCGGCACAATCGGCACTGCTGGAGAAAATACTGCATACCGATTATGTGGAAAATACGGGAGTGGATGAATTGGAGAAAATCCGCAAAGCCCTGCGTGATTTGATGAAATACATCACAAACGAGCAATCCGCTTACGAAACAGGCTTTGGTGATGAAATCCTTTCCATTGAATGGAAACAGTCGGAATTGGAAAACGACGACTTGCAAAATTACAAAATGCGGGCTGAGTTTTACGTCCGCCAGCATCAGAATGAATTGGCGATTGCGAAACTCAAGATGAATGTTCCGCTGACGGACAGCGACATTACCCAGCTAGAGGAAATTCTCTGGAGCGAAGTCGGAACAAAGCAGGATTACGAAGCCGAGTACGGAAAGAAGCCGCTGGGCGAGTTCATCCGCGAAATCGTCGGGCTGGATATGAATGCCGCAAAAGAAGCATTTTCCGCTTATTTGACCAATGTAAATCTGGACAGCCGGCAAATCTATTTTGTGAATCAAATTGTGGAGTACATTGTGCATAACGGCATGATGAAGGATATGTCGATTCTACAGGAAGCACCATTCATCGATCAGGGCAGCATCATCGAGGTGTTTACGGATTTGTCAGTGTGGAAGGGGATTAAGGGCGTGATTGACACAATCAACGCCAACGCCTGCGGTGCATAAGCCGCCAATGGCCATCAAGAACTGCGGCTGTGCCGCTGACAGATCTGGAAGCCGAGAAAATCAAGTAAATCACAATTGAATATCACCCTTTTCCGACCTGTGCCTGCACCCGCGGGCGCGGGTCTTTTCTGTGCGGGAACAGCACAATAATTTTGCTGACTTGGGCGATATTCGCGCAAAAAAGACATGATTCATGCGATGAAGGCGCCAAACGCAGAAAGACCGTATATAATACACTCAACAACAGCCGATGCAGGGATGATTCGCGGCGGCGATATGGCACTGGCGATGCTGGGCAAGATTGACATGGATGTGAGCAGCGACTGGGCGAAGAACGATCCTACCAACATCTACTGCTTACGCGAAGCAGCGAAGAATATCCTCTACGTTGTGGCGCAGAGCAACGTGATGAACCATGTGACCACTTATGCGGACGACACGGCGGCTCGCAACGATCTCGGCTGCTACATGCCCGGCGACAATGTGGATGCGGACAAACTGACGGCTGCATCTGACCTGTTTGACGGCGTTGTCTACGAGCTGTGCGACGGCAAGCTGCCGGAAGGCCTGACGCTGAATGCGGATGGCACGGTGACGGGCACGATTGCCGCGGATACGGCGGACGGCGTGTACCGCTTCAAGGTGGCTGTGAAGGACGGCGACGAGTTCATCGGCTGGCAGGTCGCTTGGTTCCAGGTTACCGTCGGCAAACTGAAGCAGATTGACAACTATGTGGGCGTGGCGCAGCGCGGCGCTTCCTTCCAGATGTATGTCAAGTCCGGCAAGGGCGGTGTGGGCAACAATCCTGCGCTGGTTTACACGCTGGGCGAGGGCAGCAAGCTGCCGGAAGGCCTGTTCTTGACGCAGAACGGCACGATTGAAGGTCTGCCCACGGAAGCGTGCCGCTTCACCGCCGTCATCACCGCGACTGCCCCCTCCGACGGCACGAGCGTGACTTACCCCGCAGTCGTCTATGTGAAGGACTACATTGGCGACGTGACCTACACGGCCGCCAATCTGCCCGCGGCGAAGGTCGGCGAATACTACTGCGTGTCCGTCGGCACGGCAACGACTGCGGATTGCACCAGCGTGACCTACACGCACACGACCGGCTACGCGCTGGTCATCGACGAAACGGGCTGGGAAGTGAAGTTCCTGAACTTCCTGCCGGATGGATTGACGCTGTATCCGAACGGCATTATTGCCGGCGTGCCCACAACGGCGACGTCAGAAGAAGGCGTTGATGTGACCATTGGCGCACACGCTGCCGGCTACAAGGATGCGGAAGCCGCGTTCCACTTCGTGGTGAATCCGGCTGACTAAGGCGTAATCAGACATCCGCCGCGAGGCTGCCCAAACGGCGGACTGTCGCAGGGCTGTGGGCGACCGCAGCCCTGTTTTCTGGATTTTTCGGAAACATTGGATGCAAGGAGAAACGAAGATGAAGAAGCGGTTTCGGTATTTGATGCTTGTGTGCATTCTGGCGCTGCTCTGCTTGGGGCTGACATCCTGCGGCGCGAAGCTGGAATACACGGCGACGCTCCTGACGGATGCACAGGTGGGCGTCAGTTACAGCGTCAGCGTGGCAACAGCGACGGGTGCGGATGCTATCACCTATGCGTTCAAGGACGGCAGCAAACTGCCTGCAGGCTTGAGCCTTTCCTCGGCCGGAATGATTACGGGTACGCCTGCTGCAAAGGGCAGCACGAGCTTCACCGTAACCGCGACAGCGGGCAATGCGTCCGTTGATGCGGATTTCACCATCGCCGTGGCGGAGGGTGTGCTGTCCTATGCGGGCGGTGAAATCAGCGTGGCGCAGGGTGAAGCGGTGAGCGCATCCGTCGCGTCGGCGACTGGCAGCGGCAGTATCACCTATGCGCTGAAGGACGGCAGCGCTCTGCCGGAGGGCTTGACCCTTGCGCAGGACGGCACCATCAGCGGTCAGGTGAATGAAGCCAGCGACACGGAAGTGACAATCATGGCTTCTGCCTCCGACTGCAAGGAAGCGGAAGCGAATTTCACCATCCGCATCACCGCACCGGCAGGGCGGTACGCTGGCGACGGCGCGTGTGGGCGAATACTACACGGCGAAGCTGTCCGGCAATGCCAAAGCGACCTACACGCTGGAGGATGATTCTCAGCTTCCCGCAGGACTGACTTTTGAAAACGGGCTGCTGGTCGGCATTCCCGAAAAGGCAGGCAGCTGCGAGATTGCTGTGAAGGCATCGGCGGAAGGGTATTCCGACACCGTAGCGATTTTCAGCATGTCCATCCGCGGTGCACAAGAACAAAGCGATATTTCGTGTACGGTGACGTTTGCGGAATCCAAGAAGAAACTGGCCAGTCTCTATCTGGGCACGGAAGTTTACCTGGATGGTGTGATTCGATCCGACGCGATTGCCAGCAACGACAACCATGTGGAATATGCCCTCAAGGATGGCGATACTCTGCCGGAAGGGCTGACGCTGTATCCCAACGGAACCATCGCCGGTACGCCCGCTAAGGCGGGTAAAACGAAGTTCACGGTTATCGCGTCCGCGCAGGGCTGTGAGACGGACAAGTGCAAGTACACCATTACCATCAGCGAAGCGAAGATTGCGTACATCTCCATGACGCTGGAAGCCGCCACCGTCGGCAGCGAATACCACGCGTCTGTGGCGACGGCGGAAACGCCTGAAGGCAAACCAATCACCTACAGTCTTGCTTCCGGTTCAACCATGCCCGCAGGATTGACCCTTGCGTCCGACGGCACGGTGTCTGGTGTTCCGGAGCAGTATTTTGCCCGCACCTACTTCTACGTCAATGCGGAAGCAGAAGGCTACACCGCTACCAAGGCGACGGTCTACCTGAACATCTACGACAAGCCCTGCGCGGTGCAGAACGGCGTGATGGAAGCGGAATTAACCAATCTCGACGGGCTGCAGGGTTCGGGCTGGTCGGGCGGCGCATCCGGCGCGAACATGATTCAGATGTTCCCCGATGCTTCCAATATGCGCGCGGTGGGTTACACCTATATGGACGGGCTGACGTTCACTTTCCGATTTGACAGCGACAAGCAGGTGTCAGATGTTTCGCTGTATGTCTCCCTGTCCAGCGAAATCGGCACAGTGACCTTCAATCCGTCCAACCTTGGAATTTTGCTCAACGGTACAGAAATCAACTATGCGGATATGACCGTGACCGGCACAACGAACGTTGTCAGTGCGTTCAAGGAGTACGCGGTGTCGAGCGGACTCACGCTCAACGAGGGCGAGAATGTGGTGCAGCTTGTCATTCGCGATAACCTGCTCATCGGCGGCGAACGCATTGGCGGCCCGATTATCGACTGCATCCGCGTACAGACATCGGCAAACTTGACGTGGCAGCCCTATTCCTACAACATCCAATAAGGCTCAATGCGCCGGGGTGAGGGAAAACTCATCCCGGCTGAGCGGATACCGAGAAAGGGATGGAAAACCTGTCTATGAAGAAACTCATCAAGCACATTTGGAAGTACAACCGCGTCTGGCTGATTGTGTCGCTGGTGATTGTGCTGGTTGTCACCTCCGCATCGGTCGTTGTGACGCAAAATGTATTCCTCTCCAACACGGTTTCCACCATATTGGGGCGCGAACGCAGCGTGCTCGTCTCCGGCGACCCTTCGCCTATCAGTATTACACCAAGAGCACTTCTGATTTCCAGCAGTTCATACCCACGGTGTCATCCTTCGATGTGGATGCCAATGGCAATGCGCTCTCCGCCCAGCAGCAGAAGCAGCTTGCGCTCCAGCAGGCGATGCTGCTCAACGAGGAGATTGCCTACGAAGGCTTCGTGCTGCTGAAAAACACGGATAACGCCCTGCCGCTGACGGGGCAGAACGTGAAAATCAGCGTGTTCGGCAAAAACTCCGTCAATCTGGTGTACGGCGGATCCGGTTCGGGCGGCGGCAACGCGGCGAATAATATGAGCCTGTATACCGCCTTGCGCAATGCGGGCTTTGACGTAAATCCTACGCTGGAAAGCTTCTACAACAGCAGCGAATCTGGCGAGGGGCGCGACTCCAACCCCGCTATCGGCGCGAGCACGACGGGTCTTGCTATCGACGAAACCCCGCAGGCCAAATACACCGCCGCAGTCAAAAACAGCTACGATGCGTACCATGGCGTGGCACTGATTGTCCTCTCCCGCATCGGCGGCGAAGGCTTTGACCTGCCCCGTACGATGGTAACTTCCTACGGCGGCGCGAACGTTGCGGGCGCGAAGGACGAGCAACATTATCTTGAACTTGACCAGAACGAAGAGGACCTGATTCACGAGGTTGTCAGCAGCGGCAAGTTCGGCAAGGTGGTTGTCATCATCAACTGTGCGACTTCGATGGAGCTGGGCTTCATTGAAGAGATGGATGGCATTGACGCGGCTATTTGGATTGGCAGCCCCGGCAGCTCCGGTATTAATGCGCTGGGCAAGATTCTGAACGGCAGCGTCAATCCTTCCGGCCGTCTGGTGGATACCTTCGCGACGGATTTCACTGCGGATCCCTCCTACAAGAATTTCGGCGACAACCTGTCGGACGGCGGCAACTAGTATATGCTGGGCGGCTCCGGCTCCGGCTACTACTATGTGGAGTACGAGGAAGGCATCTACGTCGGCTACCGCTACTACGAAACGAAAGCGTACGACGAGGCGGACTTCGGCAACGACGACTGGTACAAGGAAAATGTGGTTTACCCGTTTGACTATGGCCTGAGCTATACGACCTTCGACTGGAAAATTGCTGATTCCACGGACAATTCTGTTGACCTGACCGCGGACGGCGAAATTCAGGTGCAGGTCAAAGTCACCAACACCGGCAGCGTGGCGGGCAAAGACGTGGTGCAGCTGTACTACACCGCGCCGTACAAGGCCGGGCAGATTGAGAAGTCCTATGCTGCACTGGGTGCGTACGAGAAGACGGAGCTGCTCCAGCCGGGCGAATCCGATATTGTTATGCTGTCGCTGCCGGTGGAGAGCATGGCATCCTACGACTACGACGATGCGAACCACAACGGCCATAAGGGCTATGAGGTGGAGGGCGGCAACTACGCCATCCGCATCGGCAGAAATGCGCACCAGTGTTGGAATGACAACCCGCTGCGCATCACCTACCATGTACCCGCGGATGGCTTCTTCTACGATGCGGGTGTGACGGAAGGCAGCACCGTGGAGAATCGCTTCGATTATATGAGCGAGCATTTTGTGGACGAAGAAACAGGCGTTTCCACGCTGATGACGCGCGAGGACTTCCGCGGCAAGACCATTGCTGCACCGACCGCCGAGGAGCGCGAGGTGGATGCCGACTTCATCCAAAGCATGACTTTCACCTATGATGATGAAAACGAACCGTACTACACTGAGCAGACATATCAGCAGGGCGTGACGGCGGACAAGTACATCCAGCTGTACGAACTGCTGCAAAAGAATGAGGACGGCAAATGGGCAGCGGATTACGACGACCCGCGCTGGGAAACCATTTTGGACTACCTGACGGTGGACAAAATGGCGAACATGATTGGCACGGGCAACTTCAACACCGCGAAAATTGACCGCATCGGCAAGCCTGCCACCATCGACCCCGACGGCCCGGCTGGCTTCACCAACTTCATGGGCGACCCGTCCGTGCATGACACCTGCTTCTATGTGTCCGAGTGCGTCGTTGGGGCAACGTGGAACAAGCAGCTGGCGCACGATATGGGCGTGATGATTGGCATCGAGGGTTTGGTCGGCTACACCAACGGCGATGGCCGCACCTACTCCGGCTGGTACGCGCCGGCAGTCAATATCCATCGCAGTCCCTTCTCCGGGCGCAACTGGGAATATTACTCCGAAGATCCGCTCTTGACAGGTCTGATGGGCGCGAGCGTGGTGCAGGGTGCAAACTCCAAGGGCGTGTACACCTATGTGAAGCACTTTGTGCTCAATGACCAAGAGACGAACCGCGACGCAAACGGGCTGGTGACGTGGGCAGATGAGCAGACAATGCGCGAAATCTATCTGAAGCCGTTTGAAATCATCGTCAAGCAGGCGGATACGAAGGGCATCATGTCCTCCTTCAACCGCATCGGCAATGTGTGGACGGGCGGCAGCTACACCCTGCTGACCGACGTGCTGCGCAAGGAATGGGGCTTTGTGGGCATGGTTATCACCGATTACAGCGTGCAGAATGCCTATATGCCCCCGAATCAGATGATTCGCGCGGGTGGCGACCTTTACCTGACGCAGGGTTATCTGCCTTCCACCACGGGCAGCACAGTCAATAGCACCCATCTGGCGGCAATGCGGCAGGCTGTGAAGAACATCCTGTACGTTGTTACTAACTCCAACGCCATGAATGGCAAGGGTGAAGGAATTGTGTACCGCTATGCTATGCCCTACTGGCAGATTGGGCTGATTGCGCTCAATGTCGTCATGTGGCTGCTCGTTGTGCTGATTGGCGTGATACGCATTCGCAAAACGAAGAAAAAGCACCCGATTCAGTAATACCACCCTGTATAAAGCGCCCTCGCCGGATTTGCCATCTGGTGAGGGCGCTGATGTCTTGGATGCTTTTCTGGATGCTTTTTTCAGCAAGACGCGCTGTCCTTTGCGGATCCCTCCGCCGGGTAGAACAACAACCACTATTAGAAGAAGATGTCATAGAATAGGAAGCGAGGTGGTACAGATGCGTAAGTATCTCATCAACGCGGAGAGCTATCAAGAGATTCTGGAAGCGGAGAAGGCAACAAAAAGCAAAAAAGTTTCAAAAAAGTTGAGCATTCTTTTGACTCGTTTCGGTGGCAAAACCATTTCGGAAACGGCAAAGCAGATGAACTGCTCCGAATCAAGAGTGAAACGCACCGTGGCTGAGAATATGCATAGTGGACTACAAGAATTTATAAAGCCTAAACAGAAGGAAAATCACCGAAATCTCACTATCGAAGAAGAAAAAGCGTTGCTTTCCCGCTTCGAGGAGATGGCTTCCGCAGGAAAAATTGTGGAAGTAAAGGAGATAAAGCAGGCTTTCGATGCATAAAATAGGAAGAGAAACCGGCAACAGTTATATTTACACGATGCTAAAAAGGCACGGCTGGCGCAAGGTGATGCTGCGCGCAAAGCATCCCAAAAAGGCGGACGACGAGGCGATTGAAGCCTCAAAAAATTAGCGATACCGTAAGGCTTTTGGCAATCCAAAATCCGACAAAAAGAATACGCTTAATGTTCCAAGACGAAGCGGGATTTGGGCGTATCAACAAGGCAAAGCGTTGCTGGTGCAAAAGAGGGCATCGTCCGAGCGTTCCATGCCACCATATTCGCGAATATTGGTATGTTATGGTGCGGTTGAGCCGATGACGGGTGAAAGTTTCTTTTTGGTGATTCCATATTGTAACACAAAATGTATGCAGCTTTTTCTGAATAGACTGCACGATGAATTTCCGAACGATATTTTGGTTGTCGTTTGTGACGGCGCAACGTGGCATAAGTCCAGCAAGCTGGAAGTGCCGGAAAATATGATCATTTTGCATATTCCGCCCTATACGCCCGAAATGAATCCGATTGAGCAGATTTGGCGTGAACTTCGCACGCAGGGTTTCCGAAACGAGGTCTTTGCCACGTTGGAAAAGGTGGTGAACCGCCTTTGTGAGACGATTCGCCACCTTTCAAAAAATATAATCATCAGCATTACTCGTCGGCAGTGGATGTGGTGCATTTTTAATTGGAAATAGTATAAATGGCGGGATGAAAAAATTCAACTGATAATGAGACGCAATTTCACAGGAAGAAAGATGAAAATTCAAGTAAAGAATGGTTGACAGAAATATGCTGGGATGATATACCAATTATAAGAATACTCTGTGGACAAATATAGTGGATAAAGTCGCTGGGAAGGAGGTACGGCACGAAGGCAGGGGCAGAACCGGGCAGACTCTTGCCGAGTAAATACAAATATCACAAATCGTTGAAAACATATCGGTTTCTGGGAGATAAAGTACTTCGGGTTACCAAATAATAACGGAGAGGTGCCATCGAAATGTACTTACAGTTATTTCATATACACTATGGAATTAGTGAACGGATGTTGCCGGATCAAGGGGATGGCAAGTACATTCTTTCTTACACGGATTTGGAAGGAGAACGCCATCCGCTGATTGAACTGGAAGGTCTGGGCGACATGTGGCAGATGTACTCGACCACCACCGGAATCCTGCTTGACCGCGATCAGCCTGTGGAACAGTGCGAACTGCGCTGCAACGAGAGTTACCGCATCATGGCGGCGGGACTGCCGGAAAATGACAACATCTTCTTTCTGCTGTCCCAGCCGGTCAGCCAGCAGGTGCGCCTGCTGACGCTCCCGGCGCATGACCTCATCTCCGTCGGCTTTGAGTACTGCGACATTACCTATCCGCTGGATTTGCTGTGCAGTACGCAGGTGCTGCTGAGCATCGAGGGCGGGCGGGCGACGCTCAAGGACGACAATGGCGCGGAGAGCAACGGCACGTTCGTCAATGGCAAATGCGTCACATCACGGCAGCTGCAGGTGGGCGACGTGATTGACCTGTTTGGGCTGCGCATGGTGTATCTGGGCAAGTCGCTTGCCATCAATTCGCCGCACATCCCGGTCACGATTCACGATCGTCTGCTGGGGACGCTGCCTGAAGCGCCGAAGGCCCAGGCACGGAACGGCGGAATCCAGCGCAGCGAATCCTTCGAGCGGCGCTTTGACCGTTCCCCGCGCATTTACCGCGAGGTGAAGCCGCTGGAAATGGAAGTGGATGCGCCGCCGACGCAGGAGGTGCGCAACGAGCAACCGCTGCTGCTGACGATGGGCTCGTCGTTGACGATGAGCATGTCCTCCATCATGATGGCGTTCATATCGCTGCAGAACGTGCAGACGAACGGCGGCAGCATCATGAGCGCGCTGCCGTCGCTGGTGATGGCGGGCGGAATGCTGATGAGCAGCATGGTTTTCCCGTTTGCGACGCGCAAATACACCGAGCATAAGAGCCAGAAGAACGAAGAAAAGCGAATCAGCAAGTATTCGGCGTATCTGGATGACGTGGAGCGGAAAATTCACGAGGCATCCGTCCTTCAGCGGGAAGAGCAGCTGAAAACCGCGCCGGATGTGCAGGAAAGCTACACGCGCGTGATGGAAATGCTGCCGAACCTGTGGGAGCGCACCCCGTATCATGCGGATTTCCTCTCCCTGCGGCTGGGGCTGGCGACGCTGCCGGTGAACGCGAAGATTCGCTTCCCGTCGGCGCATTTCTCCATGACTGAAGACCGGATGAAGCAGCGCTTGGATTCGCTGGCGGAACAGCAGTGGCTCGTTGAGGGAATGCCGCTGACGGTTTCGCTGCTGGATATGCGGATTATCGGCATCATCGGGCACTATGCGGAGCGGATGCACTACCTCCAGCGGATGCTGGTGCAGCTGACCGCCCTGCACAGCTATCAGGACTTGAAGCTGGCGTTCCTCTACGATGCGGCGGAGGCGGACGCGTGGGAGTTTGTCCGCTGGTTTCCCCACGGGTGGGATGAAGAGGGCAATTTCCGCGCCATTGCGGCCAGCGGCGACGGCATTTCCGCGCTGGGAACGTATCTGGAAAAGTTCATGACAAAGGGGGAGGATGCACCGACAGCGCACTGCATCCTGATTGCGGCGAGCAAGGAGCTGCTGGAGCAGTGCGGCGACATTGCCGAGCATTTGGAAGAGCTGCCGCAGACGCACTTGAGCGTGATTGCGCTGGCGGGCAGGGCGAGCGAACTGCCGCGCGAGTGCCACTCCGTCGTGACGGTTTCGGAGCAGCAGGGGCTTTTGTACCGCAACATTGCCAGGAGCGACTCCGAGCCGGTGGCGTTCCAAGTGGACAAGGCGATTGACGAGGAGCAGGTGCGCCAGCTGGCGATCGGCCTGAATCGGACGCACTTGAGCGAGGGCAAGGAGAATGTGCTCCCGTCGATGCTCACGTTCTATGCTATGATGCGCTGCGGTCGGGTTGACCAGCTGCAAGTGCGCAACCGCTGGGCAATCAGCAACCCCATCAAGAGCCTTGCAGCGCCGATTGGGGTGGATAAATACGGCAGCCCGGTGCTGCTGGATATTCACGAAAAGGCGCATGGCCCGCACGGCCTGATTGCAGGCACGACTGGCTCCGGCAAATCGGAATTTATCATCACTTATCTGCTGTCTTTGGCGGCGCACTATTCGCCTCTGGAAGTCAACTTTATCCTGATTGACTACAAGGGCGGCGGCATGTCGGAAACGCTGCGCAAGCTGCCGCACGTCGTGGGCACGATTACGAACCTTGGCGGACGGCAGGGTATTCACCGGGCGATGGTATCCATCAAGAGCGAGGTGCAGCGGCGGCAGCAGGTCTTCAGCGAATTGCAGATGAAGCGCGGCATCAGCAGCCCGAACATCTATCAGTATCAGGCAATGTACCGCAAGCACGAAGTCAGCGAACCGATGTCACACCTGATTATCGTCTCGGACGAATTTGCGGAGCTGAAGCAGCAGGAACAGGAATTCATGGATGACCTCATCAGCATCTCCCGCATCGGGCGCAGCTTGGGCATCCACCTGATTCTGGCGACGCAGAAGCCGTCCGGTGTCGTCAACGAGCAGATTGTCGGCAACACGCGCTTCCGCGTCTGCCTGAAGGTGCAGGATCGCAGTGACAGTATGCAGATGCTTGGCCGCCCGGAAGCCAGCACGCTGGTCAACACGGGGCGCTTCTACCTGCAGGTGGGCAGCAACGAGCTGTTCGTGCTGGGGCAGAGTGCATGGAGCGGCGCGCCGGATACGGATTTGCCGTACTATCGCAAGCAGCCGGATACTTCGCTGGAAATCCTCAACGATTATGGCAGTGCGGTGCTGAAGCAGCAGCCGATGGGCCGCCGGGAGAACGAAAGCGGGCTGAAGCAGGTCAGCGCCGTGACCGAACACATTGCGGAAGAAGCAGAAAAGCTCTCCGTCATTCCGGCGCAGATTTGGCTTCCCCCGCTTGACCCGGACGAGATTACCCTCTCGTGGCTGACGGAAACGTACCCGGCGGAAATCCATCCGGAGCAGATGGAAGCTGTGATTGGCATGGTGGACGACCCGGCGCAGCAGCGGCAGTATCCGCTGAAAATTAACCTCAGCGACGGCAACATTCTGCTCTACGCCATGCCCAATTCGGGCGAAAACGAGTTCATTGCGGCAATGGTTGCGTCGCTGTGCGAGCACCACGGGCCGGATATGCTCAACATCTACTGCCTTGATTACGCGGCGGAAGCCGGGCGGCTCTTTGCAAGCCTGCCGCAGGTCGGCGACGTGATTGTCGGCGGCGAGGATGAGAAGTTCCAGAACTTCATCAAGTGGCTGAATCAGGAAATCAGCAGACGCAGAAAGGTGCTGGCGGATTATGCGGGCGACATCCAGCTTTACCGCAGCGCATCGGGCAGCACAATGCCGGATTTGCTGATTATCATCAACAACTACGCCGCCCTGCAGGAGACGTACGAGGATGAAGCGGCGCTGCTCCACCAGCTGATGCGCGAAGGCACGCGCTTCCACATGTACTTCATGGTGGCGGTGACGACGAGCACGACCATGCGCATCCGCGATACGCAGAACTTCACGCAGAAATACTGCTTGCAGCTGGCGGACAGCGGAAGCTACTTCGACGTGCTGGGCAGGACGGAAGGCATGGAGCCGTGCAGCCGGGTTGGCAGCGGCATTTTCCGCGACGAGCGGATTCTGGAGTTCCAAGTGGCGAAGATGGCGGACACAACGAATGAAGTCCACGCGGCATTCATCGAAATGAGCAGGCGCGTGGCGGAGCAGTATCCGGAACAGCGTGCGCCGAGGGTGCGGGTGCTGCCGCCGTTCGTCAGCGTGGCGGATTTGACCGCAGCGCCGGAGAAGATTCCGATGAACCGCGTGCCGATTGGCATCAGCCGCACGACGATGATGCCGGTGGAATGGAATTTGAAGGAGAACTTCGCCAACGTGATTCTCTACCGCGACCGCCCAAAATTTCCGTTTGTGGAGCGGCTGACGGAAATGCTCGCCCTCTGCCCGGAGCGCAAAGTGACTGTGCTTGACCTCGTGCAGACGCTGAACATCAAGTCGGAGCGGGTGCAGGTGGTGCACGATAAAGAAGCGTGCATGAACATCATCAATGAACTGCAGCGGACGAATCTGGCGCGCAACAACGCCTACAAGACGGCGCTGATGAAAGGCGAACCGACCCCGACGTTCTCGGAGGAGGTCTACATCATCTGCGGCTACAAGAACCTGATGGAGGCCATCAAGGACTCGAACCAGACGACGGCATCCATGCAGGTCGTCCTCCTGCGCGGCTCGGCGAATTACGCTCTGCACCTGATTCTGGTGGAAGAATCGGCGAACGTGAACGGCTCGCTGCGCATGGAAGAATGGTATCGGCGTAGCTGCGTGCGGAACGGCCTGTGGCTCGGCAAGGGCTGCTCGTGGCAGAGCGCACTGGAGATTGAAGGCAAAGTGGCGGAAATGGACGGCGCATTCGGCTGTCTGGTGCATCAGGGTGAGCCGACAAGCTGCCTGATGCTGACGAACGCTTAATAGAAAGGTGGCTGGAAGCATGGAAGACAAGGTGCTTGTCCGCGTCCGGGCATCCATGTCGGGGCTGGCGTTTGATTTCAAAATCCCCTATGACATTCAGGTGAAGGACATTACGCCGACCATGAAGCAGATGTTCTGCAAAGTCAGCGAGCAGAAGCTGCCGTTTTTGCAGCGGCCGCTGCTGTTCAAGATGGACGGCGAGATGCTGGCGGAAAGCAAAACCTTCCGCGAATTGCAGATTGCCAGCGGCGATTTGCTGATTCTGGTCTAATCACTTATTTCGGCAGCAAACAGGAAAACGGGAAACATGCAGGCGAGCAGCACAGCAACAGCACGAAAACGACGAAGGAGGGACTTAACATGTCGAAGGTAACGGTGAATACGCAGGGTCTGCGCCAGAAGGCGTCGACCATCAGCAGCGAGGCGGCTGCGTATCAGAAGGAAATGCAGAAGATGTTCGAGGCGGTGGAAAGCCTGAAGAGCAGCTGCGAGGGCACGGATATCAACGCTTACGTCAAGGACATTGTGAACTGCAAGCCGGAGATGGAAGCACTCTACAACAAGCTGTCTGCCAGCGCGCAGACGCTGGAAGGTATCGCGGAAATCCACGACAAGGTGGAAGCATCCTACCAGTAATCATCAAGAACAGCAATCAACTGCCTGCATAAATCCTGTTAGCCTGTTTCTCAATAAAATACAAAAATCAACGGTTCACAAAAAGAAAAAGGAGTGATTATGATGGCGGGAGAAAACCGCGTAATTGACCTTGATGCGATGGGGGCGACGGTGACTGCGCTTGAAAATGCGAACAAGGCGATGGGCTCGCACTTGGAGACGATTGTGAGCACGACGAACAGCGTCAAGAGTTCCTATGACGGTCCCGGCACGGAAGACCTGATTAAGACGGCAGGCTTGATGACCCAGCGCTTTGCGACGCTCAAGGAGAGCATCGAGAAGATGAAGAAGACGCTGCAGACCATGACCGACACGAATCGCGCTGCCATTGACGCGACGAACAAGTATCTGCAAGAGCAGGAACAGCAGTACAAGTAAGCTTATTGCCTGCTGACAAGCATCATCATCAATAGCAGCAGCCCGCTCTCTTCACAGGAATTTTTTCCCCTTGTGAAGGGGGCGGGCTTGGGAGGAAATATGGCAGATAAGGTATTGAAGTTTGATACGGACAAGGCAGGGCAGGATATCACTGCGCTGGGCGAAAGCGTGAACCAGATTGACGCAATGGTGGAGACGATGACGCAGACGCTGGAGGAGATGTGCGGCCTGTGGAACAGCAGCAATGGGGATGCGATGCTACAGATGGCGGGGCAGCAGGTGAAGGCGATTCAGCTGTATGATTATGTCCACTATGCCTGTACGGTGCTGCAAAATGCCAACGTGAACTATCAGGTAGCCATGAAGTTTGACCAGAAAGCGTTCCAAGACATGAGCAATCTGTATATGTGAGGTGACACACAATGAAACTGTACCTGAGCAGCAACGGAAAAGCCAAGAAACAGGAAGCGCTGGCAGCTTTGCAGAAATCCCTCAATGCGCTGCAGCAGGCGAGCGAGGCGTTGTCGGAATCGAACAAACTCACCGGCATTGGCACGGAACTGCTGAAGCAGAAGATTGACGAACTGATGAACGATATCGCGAAGAAAAAGAGCAAAATTTCCCAAATTGAGTAATGCCAGATACGAAACCATACACCTGATTTACACCTGCCGATTTGCAGCAGGATTCTGAAGCGGAGGAAAGGTTGGGGATACCATGACGACGAACTATGCTGAAAATCTGACAGAATTTCAATCACTGCTGCATTCAACGAGCAGCCAAATCCGCACGCTGAAAAGCAAAATGGACACGCCGGAACTTCAGAGCGTGTATGCACAGGTGCGCGCAAGCGACGCGGGTTCGCAGCTGGAAAGCAACTTGAGCAGCGACCTTGCGAAAAACGGCTATTTGGGTGCTGATGGCAAGGTGAACACCCGCGGCTATCTGGGCATGATTGGCGTGCCGCAGGACGTGGCGGATGGCCTTAGTCAGGCGGTGGAAAACGAACCGCGGACGCTGTCGGCAGCTGAACTGCAGGCGGAACAGCGGACTTTCGCCCAGACGGTGGTGGCGAATCGCGGGCAGACCTCCGTGTCGCTCAATGAATATATTGCCATGAGCGGCAAGGCGACATCAGACAATATTACAACAGCGGACTATGCAACGTATGCTGAACTGTCGTATGCCAGCAAGCAATACGGCAGTCAGGGCTATTTGAATGCAACACAGAGAACGAATGTTTCGGTCAAGGAGTATGCACAGGGGCTTCTGGACGAAATGCCGGCAAGCAACCCGTACAATCCGACGGAAAATCAGGCAGCGTATGATGCTTGGAACCGCCAGTACGGGACGAAAGCCTATCAGGAAGAGCGCGAATTTTTGCGCACGGTTGCCAATTCGGAGCGCTACGCCGATGTGACGGTGGACGGCAGCGAGCTGATGAACGCGGGCAACAACCGCACGAATCTGCTGGTCGTCGGTTATGGCGACGGCAAGGCGGTCATGACCATTCAGGGGTCGGACGGCACAGTCGCCGACTGGGGTCAGAACACCCATCTGGGGGTTCGTGACAGCGAAAAATGGAGTACGGAAAAATGCGAGGAGTACGCCCAGAACTACACGTCGATTGACCTGAACGGCCACTCTCAGGGCGGCCATGAGGCGATTACGGTAGCTGTTTTGGGGGACGATTCGTTTAAGGGCAAAATCGGGCAGGTCGTCAGCTTGGATGGCAACGGGCACACGAAGGCGTTTGCGGAAGAATATGCAAGCGAAATTGCCAAACTTGACGGCAAAATTATTCATTATAATCCGGGCAACAGCATCGTCGGTGAACTTGAACACGGGATTAACGCCGGAAACACGGTCTATGTTGAAACAAACGGTACGGGTCTTTTTGACCAAGGAAATATCCACCCGGCGACGAGCTGGCGTTATGAGCTGAACGGCGGGGCACAGACGACGGAGCGCAGCGCGGGCAGTATTATTTTCTCCGATGTGATGAATTTCGTCGCGGACAACTGCTCTGAATCGCAGGTGGAGCAGTTCGGGAAAACGCTCTTTGGTCAGTTCCTGTACGATCAGGATAATCCTGACCAGCTTGGCACGCCGAAGAACCTTGATGAGTTCCTTGTCCGTCTGGGCGGCATGAACACGGAAGGCGTCCTCAATATCGCGAGCGTCGGCTGCACCGTCTTGGGCAATTTCCTCGCGTCGGATACGGTCGCGGATGCAATTGATATGATTGCGGACTTCGTGATTCCCAAAATCGCAGATTGGGTAGGCGATTTTGTTTCCGATGTGACGGAAGACGCGATTATGACTGCGCTGGCGGGATATCCGGGACTGAACATTATTGTTGCGAAAATCGGCGGCTGGCTGGCTGGCAAAGTTGCCTCTTGGGTTACAGAAGTTGTGCTGGGCGAGGTCGTCAAGGAAATCAAGGAAATCGTCAAGGAGTTCGGTGAGTTCCTCCAGCAGCTTGGCAGTGTGATTGACGATTTGCGCCAGCGGATTACCGCCGCGAAGACAGCCGCACGCCAAGCCTATATTGCGGCAAATCCGAAAATCAGCTCTGACTGTCTCCAGCTGGAAGAGACCGCGAAGCTGATGCAGAAGGCGATAGACAGCCTGAACGAAGCAAATGATGCGCTGAAGCGTATGATGGACTGCTTCTTGGAGGATGTTGCAGAAAAAATCACGAAAATGGTGGGAGATGACCTCATTACTAAATACGTTACGAAAACGGTTATCCGGCTTGCAAGTGCTGCGACCAATTTTGTTCGCGAAAAGTGGGGATTCCGGCTGGAAGACCTCGGCAAGCGCGGTGCGATGGAAAACATCCGCAAGGCGTGCCTGCGCATCAGCGCGGAGACGCAGGATGTTATGCGCGGAACGGCGACGAGCCTCATTGAAACCAGTTTCACGGTCGAACCTGCCGCCATGCTGGCCAAGTGCAAGGTGATGGAGACGACGGCGGAGCAGCTGAAGACGCAGAAGAACACCTTCCAGACGCAGATGGACAACACGAAGGGCTACTGGCAGGGCAGCGACCAAGAGGCGTTCGAGCGGGATGTTGCGAAGCTGGTGGAAGCAGCGGATATCCAGATTCAGAACATCCTCGTCCGCGTCGCGCAGGTGTCGGATGCGATGCAGCGCTATCAGCAGTTCCAGGATGCGGCGGTGCAAATCTGTCAGGATAACACATAATCGGGCGTTTATCACAGGCAAAGAAAGAGGTTGAGACGATGCAGGAATGGTTTCGGAATGCCGTCATCGGCATACTGCTGTGCTGCATGATGCTGTCGGCTGCCGTGGCTGATATTGGCGGGGACGACCCGGCGTTCTTCTACGATACGGCACTGAAGAACGTGGAGCTGGATCGCTATGCCGATGCGGAAGAGTACTTCACAAAGGCTGGTTCCTACAAGGATGCTGCCCTGTGGAAGCGCTATTGCGAAGCGATTCAGAAGACAAACGGGGACGCGGCCATTGCGGATTTGCAGCGGGCGCAGACGCTCTTTGACGGCTTGCTCAACGTCAGCATCGAAAACGACAAGTGGCAGCCCGCCCAGTGGAAAAAGTACGGTCAGGCGCTCCTGAACGAGAAAAAGGGCTTTCTGGACAGCGCCATGAAGACATATCAGGAACTGGGAAACTTCCAAGACAGCCTTGACCGCTATTGGATGCTGAACGACCAACGGAATGGCACAAGCGGGCGCAGCACCTATGAGGGCTGGCTTGTCACCTCGAAATATGCCGTGATTTACATTGGCCCCGGCAGCAATTACCCGGAGGGCGAAACGTCGGATGCGTGGGAAAAAGAGCGGCAGAACAGCAAGAAAGTCAAAGTAAGCGTGCTGGAAAAAACGGGCTACTGGTACTTGATTGAGTATTCCGTGGATGGGCTGCTGACGCGCGGCTATGTGGCGCAGAACCGCTTGGTGGATGTGCAGGTGGGCGTGCCGGAGACGACGGAGAAGGGCGTGCTGAAAATCGGTGGCGGAAAGCCGCTGTACGCCGGGCCGGGCGAGGAATACAAGGTGCGGCTGAACATGATTCCGGCGGGCAGCACCCTGCGCATCTTTGACGACGAGGAAGACGGCTACCAGCTTGTTGAGTATGAGGACGCGAAGGGCATCTGCTACCGCGGATGGATGGAAAAGTGAAGTAAAGGAGATTGATTGATGATGAAACCGGGGCTGCGAACCATGTGGATGGCATTTTTCCTCTGCGCGGTGATGCTGATGAACATTGCTGCGGCTGACATTGGCAACGGCCCCGGTGTCGCGGACAGGAAGGAATTTGAAGCGCTGTTTGCGGCGGAGGAGTACGACAAGGCGGCGGAGTTCTACCGGGAGCGTGACTTGCGGCAGATTCAGTTGCTAGACGACTACAAGGCGTTTCTGGACATTCAGTCTGCCTTGGCGGATGAATCGGCGGACTACGCGCTGGTGATTTCCAAACTCAAGGTGCTTCAGCAGCGCGGCTTTGCGCCGACTGGATGGCAATCGTCCGTGGCGGCGTGGGTGAGCTACGCTACGGGGCGGCAGGCGGAGAGCGTCGGCGACTATGACGCAGCAGTGACGGCATACGAACAGGCGGGCGGCACGGCGGATTCCGTGTCGCGGCTGGAAGTGTGCCTTCAGTTGAAGCGGCAGACATCCGAAGCGGCAGCGAACCGGCTGCTGCAGGAGGGCAAGCAGGAGCAGAACGCGGAGAAGGTTCAGCAAGCGAAAGAACTGTATGCCGCGCTGGGCAAAACGGACAAGGTGGCGCTGTGCAATCAGACGCTGGAAGACATTGCCGAAGCCCAGCAGTATGCAGAAGCGGTGCAGCGCTATCAGGATGCGCTTGCAAAGAACGACCGCGCGCTGATGATGCAGGCGGAAAAGGCGTTTGCGGATTTGGGTAAGGTGCAGGACAGCGAAAGCTATCTGGCGGCGTGCCGGAAGTGGCTGGCGGATGATGCACGGAACATCACCGTGACGCTCCAGCTTGACGGCACGGCGCTGACCGTTGCATGGTCGGACAGCGCAGAATCAACGGAAAACGCTGCCTATCAGGTGACGATTCAGCAGAAGGACGCACCGCAAGTCTTCCAGCAGGTGCAGGCGGGGGACAAAACGGAAATCAGCATCAAAAACCTGATTCCGGAGGTCGCGTATGCGGTGTCCGTGAAGGAAGTGCACAGCGGCAAGCAGTCGCAGACGCAGGAAGTGCAGGTTCCTGCAGCGGCAGCGTTTTCCCGCTGGGGGATGACGTGCAGCGACATGAAAATCGAAACGGCATCCCGCAGTATGCTTGTGGCGTTTGACTACTGGCAGCTGCGCGAGAAGTTCATGACGGACAGCAGCGATGCGTTCGTGATGGCGCGCGGCAGCATCAGCCAGCAGGAAAACAGCTATTTCGTCATTCTGCCGTTCAGCGTGACGGAAACGGCGGAGATTGATTTGCCGTGCCAGTGGGTGATTCGCACAGCTGCAAATGGTACATACGCATCCGAAGCGGGACAGGAGCAAGGCAATGTTCAGCCGGGAATGCGGCCCTTTTTTGTGAGCTGGGACAGCGTGCGCGGCGAAAACGTACTGGACAAGCTGCTGGATGCGCTGTATCAGGCAAACGACCGCACTTGGCCGGAGACGAGGGTCTGCGTGGAATACTATCTGGACGGCGAACTGGCGGGACAGACATATTTTGAATTAACGAACGGGAAATGAGGGAAGGGCTATGGAATCATTTCCGCAGGAATGGAAAGAGAAGCAGGTGCTGCAAGGCTGGCAGCTGCTGAATCATGACATGCTGCCGTCCGGGGAGGGCGGATACGGCAAGGTGTACAAAATCGCCAAAGAGGACACAGGCGAAACGGCGGCGCTGAAGTGGATTCGCATCAAAACGGACAGCAAGCAGCAGATGTCGGAAGCGCACCGGCGGCTCAGCACGGAAATCAAGGTCATGTACGACATGAGCAGCGTGCCGCAGATTGTGCATATTCAGGACTATGCCATCATGGACAACGAGGATGAGCTTTGCGTGGATGCGCTGATTCGCATGGAGTGGCTTCAGCCGCTCAAGGAGCGAATCCGCAAGCTGAAGCTGCAGGATGTGGCGCAGATTGCGACGGATATTTCCGAAGCCCTCAAGCAGCTGCACGCGAAGAATCTGGTGCATGAGGACGTAAAGCTGGAGAACATTCTCTATGGCGACGGCATCTACAAGCTGAGCGACTTCGGCTGTGCGTCCTACTTGTCCAGCAGCGTCGTGGGGCGGCCGGGCGGCACATCCTTTTACCGTGCGCCGGAATATTTGCAGAAGGAAGCCGTGCCGTCGTTTGTGGGTGACATTTACTCGCTGGGCATGACGTTCTATCTGCTGTTCAACGATGGCAAGCTGCCCTACCAGAAGACGGGCATTTCCACCACGGCGGCGTATGAGGAGATGAAGCGAGCCTGTGCCAAGGGTGCGGGGCATTATCCGCCACCCGCGGATGCCGTTGCGCCGATTGCGGATGTAATCGCGAAAGCCACGGCGATTCAGCCGGAAGCGCGCTATCAGCGGGTTGAGGATTTCAAGCGCGAATTGTGTCAGGCGATTGCCCAGCTGCCGCTGAAAACGCCCCTGCACGAGGATGGCGACCGGGGCACGCAGTCGGCAAGCTCGCACAAGCCGCGCCGCCCGTTCAGCAGCTCCAACCATCAGGCGCAGAGCGTCTATCAGACGAGCCAGACCGCCGCTGTGCGCACGGCAGAGCACACCAAGCGCACGCAGGACGGCTTCCAGATTCCGCAGAACGAGGCGGAAGCGCCCGCTGCGCAGGAGGAAAAGCCCGAAGAAGTGCCGGAAAGCAAGCGGCGCGGGCATCTTGTCCGCTGGGTGCTGGCGATTGCGGCGGTGATGCTGGTGGCAGGAATGATGGTGCTGCTGCGCCTTGTCCATCAGGAGAATATCACCGTGGCGGCGGCAAACTGTACGAATGTCATCCTGCAGGCGAAAGAGGAAAAACAGGCGCAAATCCGCTATTATGCGCTCGGCACGCCCAATCACGCGGTGGAGCAGAGCATCAGCCGCTGGCCGGTGGAGCTGACGGGGCTGATTCCGGCGACGACCTACGAGGCGGAAATCAGCACGGCATCCGGCACATCCACCCTGCGCTTCACGACGAAGGCGGTGGAGAACAACCGCAGCGCAACGCGGCAGTATCAGGCGCTGTACGTTGCCAGCAAGGCGGAAATCGCCCAGAAGCTGGAGCAGGGCATGACGCGCAACGAAATGCTGCTGAACGGTGTTTATCAGCCGGTGGATATGCCGTGGAAAATCCAGCTGCGCAACGGCTCGACGGCGTATCAGGACGTGGAATACCTGCTGTACGCGGAATTTCAGCGTTCCGCATCGGCACAGGCGGAAAACATCATGACGGGCGTCATCCTCCGCATCGGGAAGGAAGAGGTGTACGCGGTTCAGAAAGAAGAAGGCTACATTTTGCCGAATCTGCTGATTAAGATGTATTTTCCGCTGGATGACCTGTTCGCACAGCGCTGGGAGGAAAAGCAGGGCACGCAGTATTACGGCAGTGCCACGCTGGAAATGTACTGCGGCGACGATTTGGTGGCGAACGGGACGGTTTCCATCGAGGAAGAATAATTGATAGGGGGTAAGATTCCGGTGAAAAAGGTTATGCTGGTGCTGCTGGCGATTTTGCTGAGCCTATCCATCGCCTGTTCGGAGGAAATGCTGCGGGTTTCCATCATCCCGGAGGTAGAAGCATATATTGATGAATTGTCGCTCGCCCAAGGCAGAAAGTGCAGCACCGATGCGCTGCAGAACTGCATCCGCGAGCTGGAGAGCATGGGCGGCAAAACCGCATCCGCTATGCGATTGTACTGCACGGTGCTGGTTGCGCTGGATGACGGCGATTTTGACACGGCGAAGAGCGCGATGAGTCTGCTGGTGCTGCCGAACGTGGCGGCATCGTTTGATGAGAGCATCGTCGGTTCGGCGGGCGAAACGTCCATTGCCACGGTGGAGATGCTGTCGTACTATCTGGATGGGCGGGCTGCGGAAAGCGCGGGCGACGATGAGGCGGCGCTTGAGGCCTATCAGCAGTGCGCGGGCGAATTTGACACACTCTACCGGATTTCTGCCGTCAAAATGCGGCGATTCAACAAGGCGGTTGACCTGATGCTGAGCGGCAAGTATGCCGAGGCGGAAGCGATTCTGATTGCCCTGAACGCGGAAGGGTACGAAGGAGCAAGCGAGTATTTGCAGTACTGCCGGAATCAGATGGGGCGCGTGGAAGCAACCGCCACGCCGCGCACGGCGGAGGTGAGCGCAAAGATGAACGCGCTGTTCACCGTCGGCAATTATGTCACGTTCGGGCATTATCCGCAGACGAAGAATGGCAACGATTCCACGCCCATCGAGTGGGCAGTGCTGGCGCGCGACGGCAGCAAGGCGCTGCTGCTGAGCCGCTACGGGCTGGAAGCGCAGCCGTATAATCAGGTGTCGGCAAATGTGACGTGGGAGGATTGCACGCTGCGTGCGTGGCTGAATGACACCTTCCTGAACCGCGCATTCACGCAGGAGGAGCAGACGGCGATTATGCTGACTGACGTGGACAACAGCCGCGCGCAGGGGTACAGCAGCTGGGCGACCGACGGCGGCAGCGACACGCAGGACATGGTGTTCCTGCTCAGCTATGCGGATGCGCAGTATTACTTTGGCTTGGTGTATGGCGACAAGAACAACCGGATGGCGCGGACGAGCCCGACCCCGTATGCCCTTGCGCGCGGTGCATGGGTATCCAGCGATGACCCCACCTACGACGGCAAATACGCCGCATGGTGGTGGCTGCGCTCGCCCGGCGGAGAGCAGAACTGCGCCGCGCGCGTCTCCCCGGAAGGTGGGCTGGTAGGAAGCAGCGTGAGCTATACCTACACGATGATTCGCCCGGTGATTTGGGTGGATTTGTCGTCCGCAGTGCTTCAGGAGACTGCTGCGGCGGGCACTGGCACGGCGGTGCTGCTGATGAACCAATCCAGCGCGGGGGTGGTTCCTGCGGCAGCACAGCCGACCGCAGCACCGAAGGCGACGGCTACGCCGAAGCCAGCAACAGCAAATACGCCGCAAGCTCCGGTTCGGGCAACGGCGACACCGACAGCCACGCCGGGTGCTACACCGCCCGCGCCGACTACGAGACCTACGAATCGCCCCGCGCATAATCCAACGCCGACACCATTTTTGAGTTTGCCTGATCCTGACCCGACATTATCAGCGGGCGGCGGCAACAGTTCAACATCATCAAGCGGAAGCAATAGTTCAACGTCAGCAGACAACAGCGACGATTGGTGGTCATCAGGCGGCGGCAACAGTACGCTGCCATCACCAGACGACTGGCTGAATTGGTAATTCAACAGCATGGAAATTTCAAGGGAGGATGGAGAAGGTCATGAAACGAATGGTTGCGCTGCTTCTGGGTATTGCGCTGCTGCTGATGAGCGTCGCGGCGGCAGACGACGACCTGAACGAGATTGCAGCAAGGGTGGAGAACTATCTGGAAGACATGACGGACGATGCAGGTACGCAGACACTGGAAGAATGCCTGGAGCTGCTCAAGAACGTCGGCAACGGGCCATCCAAGAAGGCGCTGGAAATCTACTGCAAAATCCTCCTGAACATTGCGAAAAAGAACTTCGACGACGCGAATCAGAGCATGTACACACTGACGCTGCTGAAAAAGAACTTCGAGGAGGAGTTTATCGAGCACAGCGCGGGCATCACGTCGTTCCTGACGGTGGATGAGCTTGGCGCTTACCTGCAGGGGCGCGAAGCGGAGTATCGCGGCGACTGGGATGCAGCCATGACGGCGTACGAGCAGTGCGCGGCGAAAGCGGATGTGCTTGACCGAATGATGACCATCGAGGGCAAGCAGTACGGCGATGCGATTGACCTGATTGACGCTGGCCGCTACGACGAGGCGCACGCGATGTTGGAGAAGCTGGCGGAGCGGAATTATTCGTACGCGAAGCAGATGCTGCGGGACTGGGCGACGCCCACGCCGAGACCGACGGCGACACCCACGCCGAAGCCGACGGCGACGGGAGCACTTACACCAATGTCGATGGTAATACCCACCGAAATGCCCAAAATTGAGCTTGATTTGTGGACAAGCCATGTGCAGATAGATATGGTGCGACTTGACTGGAAATGCAGTGCATCTGGCGTACCGTACAAATTGCAGCGCCAAGAAGGCTGGGAAAGCAGCAATTGGGTAACTATTTTGCAAGGCAGAACGGATGACGACACAAACTTTTGCTTTGATAGTTCAGTAACGGAAGGAAAGACGTATAGCTACCGTATTGTTGTGGGTGGACAAAGCTCGAAGGTACTCATTGTAAATATCCCAAAGCCAACTGTTGCGATTAATTTGCAGGTGGTGCAATTTGTATCTAACAATTCGCTGAAGCTTACATGGGAGCCCAAACAAAATGTGACGTATAAATTGCAGCGACAAGAAGGCGAGAACAATAAGTGGACAACTATATACACTGGTGCCTCATATTACTTTTATGATAGGGGACTAACGTCGGGACAGACGTATCGCTACCGTGTTATTGTAGGCTCACTGAACATTGCTTCAGAAGAAATTACTATGTATATTGACCCGTAAACCATTGACACGCAACCATCACATCACAGGCGGTTGTAGATGCGGTGAACAGCATCTATGGATATTAAGGAAAGGAAGGAACCCCACATGAAACGACTCATAGCATTACTCCTTGGCATCGTGCTGCTGCTGACAGCCGTGCCTGCTTTGGCGGACGAGGAAACCGACGACTTGAACGAAATTGCGCGCAAGGTGGAGGAAGAATACCTTCTGCCGTTGAGCGAGGACGAAGGCACAAAAACCGAAGTTTTGGAAGTCTGCTTGGAAATGCTGAAAGATGCGAAAGGCGGCCCGAAGAAAAAGCCGCTGGAGCTGTACTGCCAAGTCCTTTTGGCGATTGAAAAAGGCGACTTTGACGATGCCAATTACACGATGTTTGTTTTGAGCCAAGGCTCGATGAAGAAGACGTTCAATCAGGAATTTATTGAAAAAAGCGGCGGTGAGAGCATTACCTCGCTGCTGACGATTGAAGAGCTGGCACTCTATCTGCAAGGGCGAGAGGCGGAGCAAAACAACGAACGCGATGCGGCGCTGGCAGCGTATGACCAGTGCAACAACCGTGCAGACGCGTACTATCGGATAAAGAAAATTGAAGATGAGCAATACGACGATGCCATTGAAATGAAAAGGCAAGGAAAGTATGATTCGGCAAAAGAAATTCTGAAAAAGCTGGCGGAACGGCAGTATCCGTGGGCGATTGAAGACTTGAAAGACTGGGCGACACCTACGCCGAAGCCGACGGCAAAATCGAATGCCAGCGCCAATGCAACGCCGAAGCCCACTGCCACCCCCAAGCCTACCCAGAAAGGCACTGCAAAGCCCACGACCGCATCCAAGGCTTCCGTCTCCATCAGCCTCCAGCTGAACCACGCGGGCATCAACTCCGTTGACCTCTCGTGGACGTGCGGTACGTCCGGCGTGACGTACGAAGTGCAGCGCAAGGACGGCAGCAGCAGCTCGTGGACGACGCTGGCAACCATCAGCAGCAAGAGCTACACGGACAACAGCGCACAGGCGGGCACGAAGTACACCTACCGCATTGTGGCGAAATCGGCGATCGGCACGTCGAACGAAGTCAGCGTGACGACGCTGCAAAATTCCACTCCTACGCCCAAGCCCAAGACGTGGGGCAGCTGGAGCAGCTGGTCGACGAGCCCGGTCAGTGCGAGCAGTACACGTCAGGTGGAAACGAAGGTGGAAACGCAGTACAACTCGGTGCCGGTGTACAACTATTCCCGCTGGTACTACTACAACACGTCCTGGGGACAGTGGACGCACTCGTATACACAGTACACAGGTTCGAATTACAAATCCGGTTCAGGCGAATGGCAGTACAAAACAACCAGTCAGCCGCTGGCGAAGGTCAACAAGATTGACGGCCGTCAGCAGTACAACGGCGGCTGGTGGAATGAGTCAATCAGCTACAAGCAGGAGAGCTATCAGGTGACGTACTACCGTTACCGTGATCTCAAATAAAAACGAAAAGAAAGGTGGAACTTGACGATGAAACGAATCTTGGCATTGCTGCTGGGCATCGTGCTGCTGATGGCGACCGTACCCGCCTTGGCGGACGAGGAAACCGACGACTTGAACGAAATTGCGCGCAAGGTGGAGGAAGAATACCTTCTGCCGTTGAGCGAGGACGAAGGCACAAAAACCGAAGTTTTGGAAGTCTGCTTGGAAATGCTGAAAGATGCGAAAGGCGGCCCGAAGAAAAAGCCGCTGGAGCTGTACTGCCAAGTCCTTTTGGCGATTGAAAAAGGCGACTTTGACGATGCCAATTACACGATGTTTGTTTTGAGCCAAGGCTCGATGAAGAAGACGTTCAATCAGGAATTTATTGAAAAAAGCGGCGGTGAGAGCATTACCTCGCTGCTGACGATTGAAGAGCTGGCACTCTATCTGCAAGGGCGAGAGGCGGAGCAAAACAACGAACGCGATGCGGCGCTGGCAGCGTATGACCAGTGCAACAACCGTGCAGACGCGTACTATCGGATAAAGAAAATTGAAGATGAGCAATACGACGATGCCATTGAAATGAAAAGGCAAGGAAAGTATGATTCGGCAAAAGAAATTCTGAAAAAGCTGGCGGAACGGCAGTATCCGTGGGCGATTGAAGACTTGAAAGACTGGGCGACACCTACGCCGAAGCCGACGGCAAAATCGAATGCCAGCGCCAATGCAACGCCGAAGCCCACTGCCACCCCCAAGCCTACCCAGAAAGGCACTGCAAAGCCCACGACCGCATCCAAGGCTTCCGTCTCCATCAGCCTCCAGCTGAACCACGCGGGCATCAACTCCGTTGACCTCTCGTGGACGTGCGGTACGTCCGGCGTGACGTACGAAGTCCAGCGCAAAGGTGGCAGCAGCAACTCGTGGACGACGCTGGCGACTACCAGCAGCAAGAGCTACACGGACAACAGCACGAAGGCAGGCACGAAGTACACATACCGCATCGTGGCGCAATCGGCGAGCGGTACGTCGAACGAAATCAGCGTGACGACGCTGCAAAATTCTACCCCCACGCCTAAGCCTGTAACGCCTAAGCCTGTGACGCCTAAGCCTGTGACACAGCCGCCCAAGACGTGGGGCAGCTGGAGCAGCTGGTCGACGAACCCGGTCAGTGCGAGCAGCACCCGCCAGGTGGAAACGAAGGTGGAAACCGAGTACTACTCTGTGACGGTGTACCACTATTCCCGCTGGAAGTACTACAACACGGGCTACAACATGTGGTATTACTCCTATGCACAGTATACGGGTTCTAATTACAAATCCGGTTCGGGCGAATGGCAGTACAAGACAACCTATGAGCCGCTGTCGACGAATGGTTCTGCGGATGGTCACACGCGCTATGTGGACTACTGGTGGAATCAGACAACCGGCACGGAGCAGAAGAGCCGTCAGGTGACGTATTACCGTTACCGCGACTACAAATAATCCCCAAAGCGGGCAGGCACATACGCCTGCCCGTTTTTTGCGTCGTTCTTTTTTCGGAATAGCTGTTGAATTGCTTGAAAAAATGGAAATAAAGGTGTATAATGAAAGCAGAATGATGTTCTCCGGTGAACGGCGCGCTGCTTGAAAGAGAAGGTCTGACATCGGACGATAAAAAGGAGGAATTATCATGGCAGTGAATTTGAAGAAGGGTCAGAAGGTTGATTTGACGAAGGGCAACCCCGGCTTGAGCAAAATCATGGTCGGCTTGGGCTGGGACGTGAACCGCTACGACGGCGGACATGACTTTGACTTGGATGCCTCTGCATTTCTGCTGGGCGCGAATGGCAAGGTTGCGAACGATTCGAACTTCGTGTTTTACAGCAACTCGGCTGATCCGTCCGGCGCGGTACGGTACGGCGGCGACAACAGAACCGGCGCTGGGGAGGGCGACGACGAGACGATTTTCGTTGACCTTGCCACGGTTCCAGCGAACGTGGAGAAGATTGACTTCACCGTGACCATCTACGACGCCGCCGAGCGCCGCCAGAACTTCGGACAGGTCAGCAATGCGTACGTCCGCGTTGTGGATGAATCCACAGGCATGGAGCTGATTCGCTACGATTTGGAGGAGGATTTCTCCATTGAAACGGCGATTGTTGTTGCGGAAATCTACCGCCACAACGGTGAATGGAAGTTCAATGCCATCGGCAGCGGTTTCCAGGGCGGACTCGAAGCACTCTGCATCAACTTCGGCGTGAATGTATAACGGTGCGGAAATAACCTGACAGAGGAAGAGACGTACCCCGTTTCCTCCTCTTTTTTTCAAAATACAGCGCGTCTGCGGAGGAAAATAGGAGCATGAAGAACAGCAAACGCCTTCGGATTAGTTACAACGCCCCTGCTATCTTGTCCTTTGTCCTGATTTGCTTTGCGGTGCAGCTGCTGAATGTCCTGACAAAAGGGGCAAGCAATCGGGCTGTGTTCAGCGTCTATCGTTCCTCGTTTCTTGATCCGCTGGCGTATCTGCGTTGCGTCTGCCACGTCTTTGGCCACGCAAACTGGAATCACCTGATGGGCAACATGATGTATATCCTGATTCTGGGGCCGATGCTGGAGGAAAAGTACGGCACATCCAACATGGTGTTCATCATGCTGGTGACGGCGCTGGCGACGGGGCTTGCGAACCTGATTTTCTTCCCGAACATTCGCCTGCTGGGGGCGAGCGGCATCGTGTTCGCGATGATTCTGCTCTCATCCATCACCATCACGGAAGAGCATACGATTCCGCTTTCGTTCATTCTTGTTGCCGCGATTTACATCGGGCAGCAGGCGTATCAAGGGCTTTTCACGGCGGATAACATCTCGCAGATGGCGCATATCGTGGGCGGCATAATCGGCTCGGTGCTGGGATTTGTGATGAACAAGTATAAAATGAGCCGCTATGAACGAGGCAGCCATGGCTAACAGAATCAACGCAAGCAACCTTTCTGATTTGCTCCTGCCCATGCGCCAAAGAGGAAATGCGCCGGGGGTATACTTTGTGCGCCTGTGCCAATGGAGCCCGGAAATCAAGAATTTTCTCTGGCGCTACCACGAAGCGGCGCGCGCAAAGGGCGTTATCATTGAGGGGCAAATCGGCAATCCGGATGAGCGGCAGCTGAGTTACCTGACGGAAATGCTGGGCAGTGCGTTTGAACCGAATCCGGCGTTCATTACCCAAGCGCTGCAAAAGTGGATGCCGCGCATGAGTCAGGCAAATCGCGTTTCGTTTGCCGAAGCAATGTGCGACCAGATGGATGAATTGAAGCGGAAGGGAAAAACGGACAGCATCATCCGAAACATCTACATGAAGGTGATGTGCTGGCTGTACTACAAATTCGAGCGCCTGATGCCCTTTCTGGGCGACGACAATCCGCCCCGTATTCTCTACGAATGCAATGCGGTTACGGCGCATGAGCTGATTCTCCTGCGCATTTTGTCGATGATGGGGACGGACATACTGCTGCTGGAGCCGCAGGGCGACGCGGCGTACTTGAAGCAGGATGCAGCCTCGGCATGGTCGCAGCTGCTAAGCGTGCAGGGGATGCCCTTCGCGAAGGATTTTACACTCAAGCAGTTCCGCAAGGAAATGGCGGCGGCAGCGGCGGGAAACATGCGCCAGCCGTCGCAGCCTGCGCCGCGCCCGGTGGCATCCGCGCAGCCGATGCGCCAGCCTGCCCCCGCTGTGCCGCGCCCGGCGATAGCGCCGAACCAGCCGATGCGGACAACACCACCCGCTGTGCCGCAGCGGCGCGACCCCGAAACATACTTCCCGAAGCCGTCGCGGATGGCGTGCACGAATGCGTGGATGAAGGAAGCATCCTATGAGGAAATCCTGACCCCCATTGCGGAACGCGGCGACGACTTCCGCCTGTTCTACCATGCGTTCATCCGCTTAAAAGGCGTGCCGGATAAGCAGACGTACATCAGCGACCTGTTCCAGTTCTACCAGAAGTTCCGCAGCACGGGGCGCAGAATCGCCATTGTTGACGACGGATTATCCCTGCCCGGCCCGGAGGAAGCGGCGCAAATCCGCCGTCACCCGTACCGCTCGCAGGAGGAGCTGATAATCGACATTGCCGGGAATCTGCCCGCGTGTGCGAACGTGGAGCTGCAGCGGCTGATGCAGCAGGCGTTCGTCCGGACGATGATGGCGGCGGCAAAAGCCGAACCGAACCTGAATCGCCTCCTGATTTCCGCCGTGTATCTGCTTTGCTGGATTCGGCAGTATCAGGCGGCGCTGTTTCAGGGCTACAAGGGCAGCGAAATTCCGTGCTTTGTGCTGATGGGCGGGTGCAGAAATCAGCATGACGCGCTGTTTGTGCAGTACCTTGCCCAGCTCCCCGTGGATATCCTGATTCTTGCGTGCGATTTGAGCCGCCCGTGCACCGTGCAAAGCGACCAGCTGCTGGAATTGACGGGCAAGGACTCCATGCCCGTGCCGAAATTCCCGCGCGACGGCGGCAGCGTGCAGATGCGCACAATGGCATCGAACGCCGAGCAGGACTTAACGTCGATTCTCTACACCGATTCGGGCATTTACCGCAATCGTCAGTTCTCGCGGGCGGACGCGATTACGCTGCAAACCACCTACGACGAGGTGTTCATCCTCTGGAGTCAGGAACTCAAATACCGCGCGAATTTCAGCACGGTGAATCAAGTGGTCAACATGCCCGTGGTGTATGCAAAGGTTTCCGGCGTGGAGGATGGCAAGGTGGAGGCATACTGGCAGAAAATCAAACTTCTGCTGGGAGATGACACGATGCTGATTCCCTCGCTGCCCTATGTTGTAACCGGCGCAGCCAACCAGTTTCAGCCGCTGGCGGTGAAAGCGCTGCGAAACGGCAGGCTGAAGCGCGAGGAAATCAAGGCAGACCGCCAATATCCGTTTGCTCTGCTGCGCGAAGAACTGCAGGAGCATATGTTTGACAAGGTGCAGCTGATGCTGGATGAGCGGATGATCAAAGGCACGTTCACCAACGGCACGGAATACACGGTGCTGGCGACGGTGCTGAACATGAACCGCGATATCGTCCGGCGGCTGCAAAGTTTCGATTTTACGAAGAAGAATCCCAAGATGGTCGTGCTGTGTACGGGCGAACAGCCGTGTTCGCTGGAGGATGCAATCCTGATGACATTCCTGAATCTGGTGGGCTTTGACATTGCGCTCTTTGTCCCGACCGGGTATCAGACGATTGAGCGCTACCTCAATGGGAATTATCCGGTGGAGCACCAAATCGGCGAATACGTCTACGATTTGCAAGTGCCGGATTTTAACGCACTGACCCCAGTCAAACGTTCGTGGCTTGAAAACATACTGAAAAGAGGTAACTGACAATGGCAATGAATTTCAACCGTCCCGCAGGCGCACCGACCACGGCCGTCGCTGCCAAGCCGGAAACGGCGCTGATGGAAGTGCAGCCCTATGACATCATTGCGGATCAGCAGGCGACGCAGAAGCAGCTTGCCCATTCGCCTGAAATCGAGTCGCTGACCGCCGGCATCGACGTCAACGACTTGAACACGATTGTTACCTTCGGCAGCCACTCGGCGGAAGAAATCTCCAAGGCATCGGATGTTGTCCTGCGCAGCATGAACATGAGCCAGCTGGATGAATCCAGCAAGATGCTCAATTCGCTGGCGAAAATCATGGATCAGTTTGATATCAACGAGATTCGCGACAACCCGTCGCTGTTTGGCAAGCTGTTCGGAAACCTGCGCAAGCAGCTGGACAAGATTCTGGCGAAGTACAACACGATGGGCAACGAAGTGGACAAAATCTACGTCCAGCTGAAGCAGTATGAGGGGGAAATCAAGCAGTCGAATCAAAAGCTGGAGACGATGTTCCAAGCCAACGTTGGCTACTTCCATGAGCTGGAGAAGTACATTGTCGCGGGCGATCAGGGCTGTCAGGAAATTCAGAACTACATGACCCAGCTTCAGCAGCAGATGGAAGCAACGGGCGACCAGTCCATCACGTTTGAGCTGCAGTCGCTTCAGCAGGCGCTGGCGATGCTGGAGCAGCGCACGCAGGACCTGCGCACGGCGGAGAGCGTCGCTTTGCAGGCCATCCCCATGATTAAGACCATCCAGTTCAGCAACATGAACCTTGTCCGCAAGATTAACTCGGCGTTTATCGTCACGCTGCCTGTCTTTAAGCAGGCGCTTGCGCAGGCGATTATGCTCAAGCGGCAGAAGATTCAGGCGGATGCTATTTCCGCACTGGATGAGCGGACGAACGAAATGCTGCTGAAGAACGCCCGCAACACGGTGGAGCAGGCGAAAATCACCACGCGCCTTGCCTCTGGCAGTTCTATCAAGGCGGATACGCTGGAAACCACTTGGCGCACCATTATGACGGGGCTGGACGAAACGAAGAAGATTCAGGAGAGCGCCCGCACGCAGCGTGCGCAGGATCAGGCGAAGCTGGAAGCCATCAAGAAGGACTTCATGTCCCGCTATAACATGCCCAACAGATAAGGAATAAAGCAAATGAGAAAACTATTTGCGCTTATCCTGATTTTGGGTGTGCTGGCGTGTGCGCTGGGCTTTTATGCCGCTGATACGTTTGAAACCAGCGACTACTACCGCGTGCTGAACCCCGTTTTCCGCACTGCCGTGGGTCACGACATTGACCCTGACACGGTGAAGGATATGATGGCGATTCATGTGGACGGCAACCTGCCCGGTGTCGGTGAATTTAACTTCTCGCTGAATGCCCTGATTGATGGCGGCGTTGATTTGCCGGGATTAGGGCATGTTTCCCTGTCCGATTTGCTGGGGCAGGAGCTGAACTTCGGTCAGCGCCTGCAGGCGAAAGCGGTGATTGCCGGATACGGCTGGAGCCACGAACTCAAGCTGTATGGCGGCATTGCGGCAGGCGTGATGGCGTTCCTGCTGATTGGAACGCACCGCCCGAAGCGCAGAAGGTAATCCGGCTATATATTAAAACCCCATACAGGGTGCGCAAATGCCCTGTATGGGGTTTCAATTGTCATGAAATTACTTCAGCCAGTCCGCAAATTCTTCCTGCGACTGCCCGTCAATCGTCAGAAACGTGCACGTCGGATGCCCAGCATCGAGGTACGCCTGGTCACTGCCCGGCAGCGGTGGATCCTGCTTCATTGGGGAGAGCCAGAAGTACGTCTGCTTGCGCGGACTGATGCGCTGCTCGTAGCTGTCGCGGTAGCCGGCGCGGTTCAGCGGGCACAGTACCTGATTTTTCAGCTCCGCGCGGGGAATCGGCGGCGCGTTCAGGTTGCACACCGTCAGTTCCGGCGCGCCGCGCGTGACCAGCTTCTCCGCCATCTCCACTGCCCAGTCGGACAGGTACGCCAGCGTGTCGTGCGGCGTCTGCTTCTCGGCGGATACGGCAATGCCCGGCTTGTGCAGGAATGTCGCTTCCCGCGCCGCGCCGACGGTTCCGGACACATACACCGACATGCCGACGTTGTAGCCCAAATTGATGCCGCTGATGACGGCGTCCGCGTCCGGCGCAAGGTTCATTGCTCCGATGCGGCAGCTGTCCACCGGCGTACCGAAAATTGCCCATGCTTCATCCGCATCGGGCACTTCGCGCTTCTCCGCCAGAATCGGCTGCTCGATGCTGAATGCATGTGCCTTTGCGCTCTGCTGCGTCGCTGGCACGCAGACCGTCACCCGATGCCCGGCACGCTTGACCGCCTGCGTCAGAATCGGCAGAAACGGGCTGTTGATGCCGTCATCGTTCACAATCAGAAAGTGCATGGTTATTCTCCTTCCGCAGGGGTCAGCGCGACCAAGAGCGTCTGCATGTTCTCGCGCATCCGATCCTCATAGTAAGTCAGCGGCACGTCGGTTTCCGGGCCGGTCACAACGGGGTCAAGCGTGTAAATCGGCGCGCCCGTCTCGCGGGAAATCGTCTGCGCCGCCATGTCGTCGTACTGCGGCTCGGTGAACAGCGGCGGATTGTTCAGCTCACGGATAGTGCGCACCAGCTCCGCCAATTGCGCGGGGGACAGCGCGTCGCCCGGCTCGTGGTTGACGACGGCGGCGACTGTCAAGCCATACGCCCGCGCAAAATACGGGAATGCCTCGTGGAAGGTGACGATGTTCTTGTTCGGCACGGCTGCAAGCGTCTCCTTCAGCTCCTCATCCAGCGCCGTCAAGCGCGACACATAATCCGCGCGGTTTTGCTCAATCTGCGCTTCGTACTGCGGCATGGCGCTGATAAGCCCGTCTGCCAGATTGTCCACCATCTGGATGGCATTCTGCGCATCAAGCCAGATATGGGCGTTCGCTTCGCCCGCGTGGTGATGCCCGTGGTCGTCTGCGTCTTCGTCCTCGTGGTCATGGTCATGGTCGTCCACATACTCGTCCATGCCGTCCTCAGTCAGCAGCGTGATGCCGGCGGACGCATCCACCACGGGCAGCTTCGGGAACGTGTCCATCACGCGGGTGAGGTAGCTTTCCATGCCCGCGCCGTTGATGAGAAATACATCCGCCTTGTTCAGCACCTTCATATCGCCGGTGGAAAGCTGATAATCATGCAGACAGCCGGTGTTCGGTGCGGCGAGGTTGCGGATGGTGATGCCGTCGATGCCCTGCGTGAGGTTGAGGGCGAAGAGGTAGATGGGATAGAACGACGTGACGACGGTTTCCGCCGCCGCGAAGGAGGGGGAGAGAAAGATGAGCAGCGTCAAAAGGGCTGCAAGCAGCTTTTTGGTTTTCATGTGATGATGATTCCTTCCTAAAACAGTGGTTGATTGGGGGATGCAGCGGATACCTGCGGCGCGTTTTCCCGAAGGATCCGCTCCAGCAGCGCTTTTTCCGCCGATGACAGCGGGTAAAACTGCATCAGCGTCCGCATAGCGCACAGGCTGCCGGAGGTCATGGCGAACGCCATCAGCGTGTCCTTCGGCATTCCGGTTGTGCCGAGGGATTCAAAGAGGACGGCAAGCAGCTCATCCGCCAGCAGGGGAAACTCCTCCATGCGGAAACGGCGGGTTCGTCCGTCCGGCATGGAAACGCGCATCTGCGGACCGAGAATGGCGTATAAATCGCGGAACAAGCCATCGCGAAGCGCTTCGCACAAGGCGGAAAGGTCGTCGCCCACGCGGTAGTGCCGCAGCCGTTCTGCCGCATGTGTTCCGGCCCCGGAATGCGCCAGCGCTGTCCCGATTCGCATCGCCAGCACCTGCTGCACCCGGTCAAGCGGAATTGCAATCGCCATAGCCTGTCCTCCTTTGGGGGAGATGCAGAATCCCCGCCCTTTTCATTTCGACATCCAAAGGCAAAATCCCTTGTTTCCAAACTTTTTTTGCACTTTTTTTCGGGCGGTAATTCCCAGAAAAATATGCAGGATTCAGCATAAAATTCGCCGCTGCATGAAATTATCCACAGGAACTTGTGGAGAACATAGCTTCTTTCCACAAGATTTTGTTCCGCCGGGCTGCAAAACGGCATGGGTCATGCACAAAAATGACGGAATCGGAATGCTTGCGATTTTGGCGAACCTGTGGTATGATACAAAAGGATGCGAATGGACATGAATGCAAAAGCATCACAGGCTCACGGCCGCAGGTCGGTCGTGCGCCTTTTTCGCCCCCTTGCGTCCCCAACGCGGACAAAAAAGCCGGTCGGACAATGCGTCCGCGCAAAGAATACGGAGGAATCCCCTGATGGACATGGAAGAGCTGTGGTCAAAGACACGCGAGGTGCTTCGCGCGGAAGTCAACGCCGTAGTGTACAATTCTCTGCTGGGCAGCAACAACCTCGTTCCGGCGCTGCTTGACGGCGATACGCTTGTGCTTCGCGTGGTGATGGACAATCTGAAGCTGCTGATTACCAACCAGTGGTATTCGACGATTGTCCGTGCGCTCAGCCAAGTGGCGGGCCATCAGATGGATGTGGAAATCCTGACGCAGGAGGAAATCGAGGCGCGTCCGCAGCTGAAGCAGAAGGCGGTGGAGGAGCAGGAGACGGTGCTGGAAAGCTCGGTCGCCCTGAACCCGAAGTACACCTTCGAGACGTTCGTCGTCGGCAGCGGCAACCGTTTTGCCCATGCCGCCGCGCTGTCCGTCGCCACTGACCCGGCTCATTCCTACAACCCGCTGTTTATCTACGGCGGTGTAGGCCTTGGCAAAACGCACCTCATGCACGCCGTCGGCAACTTCATCCGCGAGCATGACCCCAGCAAACGCATCCTCTATATCCCCGGTGAAACCTTCACCAACGAGTTGATTTCCGCTATCCAGCAGGGGCGGAATATTCAGTTCCGCAACCGCTTCCGCAGCGTTGATGTGCTGATGGTGGACGATATTCAGTTCATCGCCGGCAAAGAATCCACACAGGAAGAATTCTTCCACACCTTCAACACCCTGCATACCGCCGGAAAGCAGATTATCCTCACATCCGACCGTCCGCCGCAGGAAATTGCCCGCCTTGAGGATCGCCTGAAGAGCCGCTTTGCGTGGGGGCTGACCTGCGATATCAAGAAACCGGACGTGGAAACACGAATCGCCATCCTGCGCGAAAAGGCACGGCAGGAAAACATCACGATGGATGAGGACGTGTACGAGGCCATTGCGACGCGCGTCGAATCCAACATCCGTGAACTGGAAGGCAGCCTGACCCGCCTTGTCGCCTATGCGCAGCTGACGAATCGCCCGATTACCGTGCAGCTGTGCGAAGAAGCGCTGCACGACATTTTCGCCAAGAAGGTGCGCAAGGAAGTGACGGCGCAGGTTATCATGCAGGCGGTGGCGAACTACTACTCCATCACGGTGGATGACCTGATTCGCCCCACGCGCCGCCGCGAAATTGCCGTTCCGCGCCAGATCGCAATGTACATCACGCGCGACCTGACGAACCTCTCCCTGCCGCAGATTGGGCAGGTGTTCGGCAACCGCGACCACACGACGGTGCTGCATGGCTGCAACCAGATTGCCAACGCCATCAAGAACGACCCGTCGATGGCGAGCGTGGTGAATGATTTGAAGGAAATCATTGTGGACAACAAGTGATTGCATCAATATGTATATTCCCCCTCACACTGTGTTAATACAGACGAGGGGGAATTTTTTATGCGGCTTGATTTGCGTCGGAAGTTTACACCGGAGCATCTAATACGAACCGTAGGTTCGCTGGATAAACACGCGGGTACTGTATGAAAGTGTCACCAACTGAATCGCGCGGAAGGGTCAAGGGAGGAACTCCCTTGCGGAGTCCAGAGGCAGAGCCTCTGGTGGGGTCAAGGGGCAAAGCCCCTTGGGTCACTCCTTCAACATCTCTTCAATCTGCCAGAAAACATCTTTCGGGATTCCCTTCTCGTTCAGCAGCCCGCTGTGCGTGCCGTTCATCTTGTAGGTGTAGGAAGTCGGCTGGTCGTTCGGGAAATCGAACATGCCCCAGACGGATACGCCCGTCAGCGGCTGCGTGCCGCCGCGGTTCACGGCGCAGAGGACCTTGAAGAGACGAACGTAGAAATCCGCGTGCTCTTCGACTTTCGCCGCGTCAAAGTTGCGCACTGCCATTTCCGTCAGCTGCACTTCCAGCCCTTCCGCCGCATAAGTCTTGATGGCGGTGCTGATGAGCGCAAGGTCATTCACATTCATGCAGCCCGCCTGCGTGCCGTAGCCGCCGATGTACCCCTGCATCCCAACGCCGTCGCAGAGCTTGCGCGGGTTCCCGTCCGCATCCACTGCGAAGCTGTTGATGCTCCGTGTCAGGGCGATAATGGCATCCCGTTTTTCGGCGTAGAACGTGTTGTAGTCGTTGTAGAACAGGCGGATGTCCGCCCCCAGCGCATCCACCGTGTTGCGCGCGTAGAGAAATGCATATTCCACATAGTCGCTGCCGATGGTGTCATAGAACACGTTGCTCACGCCGCTGCGGGTGGTGCGGATGTGCCGCGGGTCGGTCGGATCGAACTCGCTGCCTTCGCCGACGGCTTCATTCACCACGTCCCAGCAGTACACCACGCTGGGAAATTTCTCTTCAAAGTGGGTGATGACCTGCGTGATGTAGCTCTCCAGACGCTGGAGCATCACCTCCCGGCTGACAAGCGGCTTGCCTGCGTCGTACTGCTCGTGGAAAAACCAAGGGGTCATATAGGCATCCCACACCAGCACATGCCCGCGCACGCCGAGACCGTTCTCCTGCGCCCAAGCGACCATCTTGTCTGCCGCGCTAAAATTCATGCGCGGCATCCCGTCGCTGCTGGCGCGGCTTTTGCTCTGGTCAAGCAGAGAGTACGCCTTCATCTCGTTCGTCGCCGTGATGCTGTTGCAGTGCGTTTTCAGGAAGTTCAGATAGTTCGTGTCCCATAGCTGCATGTAGGACAGCGCGCCGCCGAAGCGGAAGCCGTGCGCCATCGTCAGCTCATGCATCGGGGTCACGGGTTCGTCCTCCTCCTCAGCCAGCGCCGCGCACGGCACAAGCATGAGCATCAGCAGAATGGACAGCATTCGTTTCATGGGGATTCTCCTCCTCTTTGCAACGGATATACCGCTTTTTCTGCTGGTAAGATTCGTCACGCAGATGGAAATCTCCTGCTGATTTGTCCGTTTTTCTGCCATATTCACCATGTCTGAATTTTTATCACGAAATCAGCATATTTATTCATAAAACCGCTTGACAAGCTAATAAATATGCAGTATAATGCCTTCCGTCAAACACAAGGAAGGATGGTGGCAATCATGGCTCACCTGAATGCAAAGAAACTTTTCCCGCTTTTCTTGGCGCTGGCACTCTGCTTGACGTCGGTCAATGCGCTTGCCTGCACCGCTGTTTATGTTGGTTCCGACCTCACCGCGGACGGCACGACGATGTTCGCTCGCTCGGAGGATATTTCCAACAGCTACAACAAGCTGTTCTACGCGATTCCCGCTGGCGTCCATACCGCCGGCGAGGTGTACAACGGCTGCTACGGCTTCACCTACACCTTTACCAAGGACAGCTACGCCTACACGGCGTTCCGCGATGATAACGGCGCGGCGAAGGATGGCGTCTGCCCGGACTGCGGTCAGACCCATGCACATACGCCCTATGAGGCAGGCGGAACGAACAGCATGGGCGTAAGCGTGAGCGCGACCGAAACCATCGGCTGCTCCGACGCGCTGTATGAAGTTGATCCGTACACGGACGAGGGCATTGAAGAGGCCGAAATCACGACCGTATTGCTGAGCGAATCCGCGACGGCGAAGGAAGCAGTCGAACTGCTGCTGAGCATTTACGATTCTGTCGGCGCGGCGGGCGGCTCCGGCATCTTCATTGCGGACGACAAGGAAGTGTGGTACGTCGAAAACGCTTCCGGTACGCAGTATGTTGCCGTCAAGCTGACCTCGACGATGGCGTTTTCGCAGCCGAACATGTCGGTGATTGGTCTGATTGACCTCGATGATACCGAGAACGTGATGGCCTCCGCGAACCTGATTGCTGTGGCGGAACAGGCTGGCTCTTATGTCGGCGACAAGGAAGCCAACACCATCGACTATGCCGCTTCCTACAACGCGGATCAGGGCGTCGGCTCCCGTATGGTGAACGCGCTGAAGTACTTCAACGCCGCAACCGCCAAGGAAGAACCTGATTATGCGGATTTCGCCATTTCCAACGTCGCGGCGGATGGCAGCATCGTGCCGATGTATACCAATATCACGCTTGACCATGCATGGAGCGTCGCGGATGTTGTCGGCTACTATCACATTGCGGGCATCGGCTCGACGCGCAACCTTGAAACGCACATCTTCCAGGTCGCCAAGGAGGACAGCATCACCGACACCGTGGAATGGGTCGCGATGGACGACGCGGCGCTGAGCGTCTTCGTGCCGTATTACCCGATGCTGACCACGGATACCTATGCTGGCTATCAGCTCAGCACCGCAGCGGCAGATTTTGTGGAAGCGCAGCCGGAAAGCGGCGTGTACTACGCAACGACGAAGAACAAGCGGAACGAGAACGGCGAGCGTGTGAAGGTGGAAGGCTTCTGCGTCCTGCCGGAGAACTGGGCGGATTCCGTCTACTGGACGATGGACGCGCTGTCCAACCTCTACGAGTACGGCACGCTGACGGACGAAGAAAAGGCGCAGGTTGAAACGACGCTGGCGGATTTGCAGGCTGAATGCTACGAAGTCTGCAATCAGCTGAAGGCTGACCCCGACAACGCCACCGCAATCAGCGCCGCTGCCGCGCAGAAGGTTCACGAAGCCTGCGTTGCGCTGGTGAACAGTGTGAAGTAATACAAGAGGAAGTTCGTTCAATGTGGGCGGACTTCCTTTTTGCGTGGGAGGGGGGAGGAAAGGATGTCGCGCGTCCCCAAACCTTCCCCTCTGGGAAAGGTGCCGTAGGCGGATGAGGTCGGTTCTGCAACAATATCCAAAAAACCATGGGGGTGTGCAATGCGAAGGGGTCAAGGGGGCGACCGCAGACTTCGTCTGTTTTCATTGCCCTCTTGTCGCATCCGCAGAGGCGAAACCTTCTGCAACGATAAAAACCAAGCAGCGTGAACGCAAAATCTTCCCTCTTGCGTTCCACGAACGCTCTATGCTATAATACCCATCGGACAAATTCCCCAAAGGAGCATCGCATGAGCAAGACCAAGGAACGCATTCACGACAGCAATCTCCGCTACAAGCAGGGCTTGGGGCAGAACTTTATTTATGACGAGGATCTTCTCGCTGCGCTGGTGGCGTCCAGCGAAATCACCAAGGACGATGATGTGCTGGAAATCGGCCCCGGCGCGGGCAGCATGACCAAATACCTCTGTGATGCGGCACACCATGTCCTCTCCATCGAGCTGGATGAACGCCTGATTCCGCTGCTGACGGCGTTCCTCGCTGAACGCGATAATTTCACCCTCGTGCAGGGCGACGTGATGACGCTCAACCTCGCCGACGTGACGAAAGACCTGCGCAAGCCGCTCTCTGTCGTCGCGAATATCCCATATTATATTACCACCCCGCTCCTGACCATGCTGCTTGCCAGCCCGATTCCGATTCAGCGGATGGCGCTGATGGTGCAGAAGGAAGTGGCGGACAAGGTGCTGGCGCAGCCCGGTGACGATGGCTGGGGGATGCTCAGCGTTCGCAGCCAGTTCTACTGCGACCCGTATCTGGCCATGGATGTGCCGGCAAAGTGCTTTACGCCCGTGCCGAAGGTGGACAGCGCGTTCATCGTCCTGCCGTGGCGGGAAACGCCGGCGGTACAGGTGCAGGAGGAAGCTGACTTTTTCCGCGTGGCGCAGGCGGCGTTCGCACTTCGCCGCAAGACGATGACGAACGGTCTGTGCGCCGCGTTCCACATGGAGCGCGCCGATGCCGTGTCGCTGATGCAGACTGCCGGGTTGGATGAGCGAATCCGCGGCGAAAAGCTGACGCTGGCGGAATTTGCGCGGCTGGCGGATGCGTTTACGGCGTGGAAGGCGAAACAGGCGTAACCTGCTGTTGTAATTTCGAATCATTCGTGGCATACTGCAATTAAGGTAACACCGCACAAATGAGGTGGTCGGCTGGGGAATGAATTTTTCGTCAGATGCAAATGCAAATTTCGAAGGTTTACTGGAGGTAAATCGAGGAATTTGCATGCCGCAGATGGCGGAAAAGACATCGCCAGACGCGCCGCCGAATTGTGCGGTGGTGCCTTAGCTCCCAACGAACATTATTGGAGGGAAAACATGTATATCAGCAATATCGACCATCAAAAGGTGCAGGCACTGACGGCGCTTGTGAACGTTATGCCGGGGCAGATTGTCTCCCGTACGCTTGCGCAGAACAAGGCGGTCAGCATCACCCTGTTCGCGTTCGACAAGGGCACCGAAATCAGCACCCACGAATCCACCGGTGACGCCATGGTGCAGGTGCTGGAAGGCACAGGCTGCTTCACCGTGGATGGCAAGGAATACCTTGTGCATCCGGGTGAAGCGCTGGTGATGCCCGCGAACGTGCCGCACGCCGTGTCCGCGCCCGAAGCGTTCAAATGGGTGCTGACAGTCGTTTTCCCGGAAGGATTCAAGAAGTAATGGCGGATTTGCAGACACTTCGCCGGACGCTGCTGGGCAGTGTCATCGGCTTGGCGCGCACCTGCACGACTCGTCCGCCGACGGAGACGACGCCCGGTCTGATTCTCGCTGGATTGCACCTCTCGGACGATGCTGTTTCCGCGACGCCGGAGCAGCTGATTGCCCTCAACGAGCGCATCCAGCAAAACAAGTTTGAGGTCAGCCCGAACTGCGCGACGTGCGCAAGCCCCTGCGGGAAGAACGCAGATTGCGACCTGCGCCGCTTGGACGACGCGCCGGAGGATGTGCGGCAGGCGAAAATGCGTTTGATTGCATTGCTGCAGGTCTGCGGGCATCGCGGCAAGATGGCGGACTGCGTGATGGACGCGGTGTTCGCCCTTGCGGAGGACTGGGACGCGGCAGACTTCAAGGTGTATGAGAAACAATTAACGGAATTATTGACGGAGTGAGGGCACCCCCCTGAAACGCAGCAGACAGTCATTTCCGCCTGTCTGCCGCGTTTTTTTCGTGTCCTTTCTCCAAAAACTATGACAATTTGATTGCAATTTGACTTGATTTTTTTCACAATTCAGGGTACAATAAACGAGCAGCCGTTCGCGGCAAATTATACAGAGGTGAACCATCATGGGAAAACGCATTCTGCTGGTGGACGATGAGCCGCTTATTTTGAAAGGCTTGAAATATACGCTTGAACAGGACGGCTACGAAACCGATACCGCCGTGGATGGTCAGGAAGCACTGGACAAATTCTTTTCCGGGGTGTATGATCTTGTGCTGCTGGACGTGATGCTGCCGAAGGTGGACGGACTCAGCGTCTGCCAGCGCATCCGCGAAACATCCAGTGTGCCGATTATCATGCTGACCGCCAAGGGCGAGGACATGGACAAAATCCTCGGCCTGGAATACGGCGCGGACGACTACATGACCAAGCCGTTCAACATTCTGGAGGTTCGCGCGCGGATTCGCACCGTGCTGCGCCGCGCCGGGGGACACGTCGTGCAGGAGCAGAAAATCATCCGCGTGCATGATATGGAGGTCAACCTCGTCAAGCGCACCGTCACCCTCGGCGGAGAGGAAGTGCGCCTGACCGCGAAGGAATTTGATCTCCTGCAAATGTTCATCACCAACCGCGGCCGCCCGTTCTCCCGCAAGGAGATGCTGGAAGCCGTGTGGAAATACGACGATTATACCGGCGACGCGCGCACGGTGGACGTGCACATCCGCCGCCTGCGCGAGAAGATTGAGCGCAACCCCGATGAACCGGAGTTTATCTTCACGAAATGGAAGGTGGGCTACTATTTCACCGACAAGGACTAAGCCGCTTGCGGCGCTCGTGCGCGGCGCAATGTCGCTGCGCTGGAAGCTGATGCTCACGTTTCTGGTGGTCATCGGCGCTTCCTTCGCCATCATGGCATCTATCCTGACCGGTATGGTCAGCAGCACCTTATATCAGCAGCGCACCCGTCAGGCCACCCGCTCTCTGGAGCAGCTGGCTTCGTCGGCTGCGCCTTTTTTGGCGTCGGCGCAGATGGATAGCCTGTCCGAACTCCTGACCGCGCAGGCAGGTGAACTCGGCGGGCGGCTGCTGGCGGTGGATATGGACGGCAAGGTGCAGGCGGATACCTTCGGCGCAAGGAGCGGGCAGCGGCTCAGTATTCCGGAGACGGTCGCCGTCCTCCTGCACGGGGAGAAATCCGCGTTCGGCATTCACCGCGTCGATTCGGAATCGGGTGTGTCGTATGTGGCGGTCGCGTCCGCCGCGATGGAGGTCAGCGGCAAGACGCTGGGCGCACTCGTGCTGTCCCTGCCGGTGGATGAGCTGCAAAGCGCGCTGGAAACGGTCAAAAGGCAGCTGATGACGGTGTTCCTGATTGTCGCGGGCGCGGCGATGGCGGCGGCGCTGATGCTGTCGGGGATGCTGACCCGCCCGGTCAAGGCGCTGACGCAGACAATTCGCCGCATGGGCAAGGGCGACCTGTCCGCGCGTGTGAACGTCCGCACATCCGGCGAATTGCGGGAATTGGCGGAAAGCTACAACGCGATGGCGGAGCAGATTGAGCACCTCGACAAGAGCCGCAGTCAGTTCGTCGCCAACGCCTCGCATGAACTGAAAACCCCCTTGGCGACAATGAAGCTGCTGCTGGAAAACATGCTCTATCAGCCGGATATGCCGCAGGAACTGCGCACGGAGTTCATGCAGGACATCAACCACGAAATCGACCGCTTGAGCGGCATCATCACGGACCTGCTGACGCTGACGCAGATGGACAGCCACTCGTCCCCCCTGCGCGTGACAAAAGTAGATTTGTCCGCACTGACGGAGGAAACCGTGCATACACTGCAAATCGCCGCCGAGAAGAAGGGACAGACGCTTACCGCAGACATTGCGCCCGGCATCACCCTCGAAGGCGATTCAGGCAAGCTGATGCAGATCTTCTACAACTTGACAGACAATGCCATCAAGTACACGCCGGAAAACGGGCATATCGCCGTGCGGCTTGCGCAAAGCGGCGCAAACGTGCTGTTCGCCGTCACAGACGACGGCATCGGCATCCCGGAGGAAGACCAGAAGCACATTTTCGAGCGCTTCTACCGCGTCGATAAGGCACGTTCCCGCGCGACGGGCGGAACGGGACTGGGGCTTTCCATCGTCCGGCAGTTAGCGGCGATGCACGGCGGCACGGTCAGCGTGTCATCCCAGCCGGGGCAGGGCGCGACGTTCACCGTCACCCTGCCGATGGATGCAAAGCGAGGTGAAAAGGCATGAAGCAGCTTCGGTTGACTTTGCTTCTGCTCATGCTGATGATGATGCTGACGGCCTGCGCACCGTCCGGCAATTCGATGGAAGCGCTCTCCGTGACCGCCGCGCCGCAGGAGGACGAAATCCCCCGCGCGGATGGCGACGATGCGGCAGCGACAGACACATCAGCCCTCATCTGGTACCGCTATGGCGACGAACCAATGCTGGCGGCGGAGCGGCGGACGGTTTCGCGATTGCCGAATGAGCCGTATGAGACGGCGCTGCTGCGGCTGCTGCTGGAAGGGCCAAGCCTGAATGCGCCCGCGCTGCGCGGATTGTTCCCGGCGGGTACGCGCGTGATTTCGACCTCCCGGCAGGGCGAAATGCTCTTCGTCACCCTGTCGTATCAGCTGATGAACGGCTATTCGGACGAGCCGAGCAACTGGCGGTCGGACACGGCGTGGGCGCAGGAAGTACCGCTCCGCCGGAGGCTGGCGATGCAGGCGATTGCCGCGACGGTGACGGAAAACACGACTGCCCAGCAGGTCGTCATTCTCTTGGAGCAGCGCGGCGAAACGACGGATTCCATGCGGCTGCGGCGAAAATACTATACGCTGAACGCGGCGGACGATGCGCTCGCCGATCCGCTTCGGCGGGATGAATCGCTGCTGCTGACCGCTTCCGGCACGATGCGGACGATCCTGACCTGCATCCAGCAGCGCGATATCCGCCGCCTCTACCGCTATCTTGCGCTAAGCGACCCGGACACCGGCGAAGCGCGCATGGGATATGAAGCGTTCGCATCCAAATGGACGGAATATCCCGCGCTGACCGCGTTCGACTTCTCCGGCGGCAGCGCCTCCGGCACGCGGGCGGTTTTCACCGTCAGCGGAACGAGATTAGCGGACGGCGTATCGCAGAAGTTTACGGGGCGAAGCGTCCACCTGATGAAAACGGGCGGACTGTGGTGCATCAGCATGAGCCAGCTGACCGCAATTGTGGAGGGAACGCCATGAAAAAAAGCAAGTTTCGCTTGATGGCGCTGATGATGGCGCTGCTGCTGACACTTACTTCTTGCAGCCGCGAAAGCAGCTTGGCGCCCGCTGAGACGCTGCCGCCGCCATCTGCCCCCTACGCCGCGCCGACGGATGATTCCGGCTTGGATTATGAGCAGGATGTCGCCCTCTACCTCCCCGCGAAAAACGGGCAGACGATGCTCTGCTTCTGGCGCACGGCGGTGCTGCGCTACGACCAGATGCCCGCTGAAGCGGTGCTGCAGCTGCTCTTGCAGGAGGAGGGCGACGGGAGCGCCGTGCCGCTGAAGGACTATGGCAATGTGTCGCTTGCGCAAGGGAGCGCCGTCACAACTGCCGGACACGTCTGCACGGTCAATCTGTCCTCCGCCGCGCTGCAAATGGGCATCCACGAGCTGTACATGGTGTGTTTGTCCATTGCCACCACGCTCTGCGCGCTGCCGGATGTGCGGTTCGTCAATATCCTCGTCGCGGGCAATCCGGTCGCGATGGATGTGCAGAATCTGCTGCCCCTGGGGGCGCTTTCCTCCGCGGAAGGGGAGAACCTCGTCACCCGCTGGGAGCAGCTCGTCGCGCAGCGAACGGGCGCGGGCGGCATTGCGGCGCAGACCCCGCTGAGCAGCGCAGCCGTGCTGTATTTTCCCCTGAAAAGCGGCAGCGGCATCACCTGTGAAGTCAGGCAGCTTTCCTTCGATGGTCAGAACGCCCAGCAGCTGGTTTATGGTCTGCTGGATGCGCTCTCCGCCGGGGCGAATGATGCCGCGAACATCCCGGATATGCCCGACCTGCGCACGATGCTCCTGATGGCGCCGGAAGTCACGACGCTCTCCAGCGGCCGCCACTCCGCCGCCATTAACCTTGTCCCCGATGCGCTTCAGAGAATTTCCAGCGCGGGTATCGACCCGGTGTGCTTCTTCGCTGCCCTGACGATGACGCTCACGTCCTACATTCCCTCGCTGGAGCAGGTTGTCTACCGCGTCGGTGATTCCGCGCTGACCAGCCTGTATTCCACCATCCACGGTACGATTGTCCTGCCCGGCGGCATGATGACGCGCGCGAATTTCGGCGGCTTGCTGACTGACGAAGCAGTCTGCTATCTCTCGAACGGCACAAAGCTGCGCCAAGGAAGGCTGAATCTCCCGGCATCAGAGGCCTGCTCGCCGCGCGCACTGCTGACGGCTGTGCTGGCGACGGAGGGCTTCCCGGCGGGGCTGACGGAAGATGATGTGTTAGGCGTCGCGATTGCGGACGATACGGTACTGGTGAATTTCTCGGCGCATATGGCGGATGCGATTCGCACAAGCAGGCTGAATCAGCGCATGATGGCGTATCAGCTGACGGGCGCGCTGGTGCAGCGGTATCCGGTACGGCGGGTGCGGTTTTTCTTTGATGGAGAAGCGAAGAATACGCTGGATGGCGACGTGATGTGGGCGGGGGAGTTTTTGATGGATTATGTATTGTGTGAGTAACCTGTGGATAAACACGCGGATGAGCAGGGGAGACTTCATCCCGTTTCATCTGCCTCCTGCAATCACGCAAAGTTCACGAAATTCCACTGAATGTTCAAAAATCGTTCATGACAAAGACAAAAAAGGCGGATATAATAAAAGCATAGCCAGTTGGAAAGACTGACTGGACGCCGAAAATGCGAACGGCGGCATGAAATTCGATTTTTGAACCTGAAGGAGGTACAGCAGTTATGAAATTCCGGAAAATGATGGGCTGTATTGCACTGGGCTTGACCTGCGCGATGATTGGCGCGGGCGCGACGATGGCGGCGCAGAACACGTCGGCGGCGGCAGAAGCCGTCACGGCGGCGAACTCGACAACGACGGTTGTTACCAGCCCGTTCACCGCGGCGGTGCAGCAGGTGCGTAACAGCGTGGTCGGCGTGAGCAACTATCAGACCGTGCGCTATGGCAGCTATGGCAACAACTTCTATTTTGGCTATGGCTTCGGCTATGGCAACGGCCGCAACAATGATCAGCAGATTGAGGAGCGCGAGGAGCTGGCGGCTACCGGCTCTGGCGTGGTTATCGGTCAGGGCTTCGTGCTGACGAATTACCACGTTGTGGAGGATGCGAGCAGCCTGCGTGTGACCGTGACGGATGACAGCGGCAACACCGACGAGTACGCCGCGACGCTTGTTGCGTATGACGAATCGCTGGATATCGCCATTGTGTACGCGACGGGCCTTGACCTGCCGGCGGTCACGCTGGGCGACAGCGATACCCTGCAGGTCGGCGACTGGGCAATCAACATCGGCAACCCGCTGGGCTTCACCAAGACCACGACGGTCGGTGTCGTCAGCGCCCTGAACCGTGCGATTGAGTCCGAATCCTACGACAAGTATGGCCGCAAGTCTACCATCACCAACGCCATGATTCAGGTGGACGCTGCGATTAACTCCGGCAACTCCGGCGGCGGCATGTTCAATGTGAATGGCGAACTGATGGGCATCCCGACGCTGAAGTACACCGGCTCGTACTACTCCGGCAGCACCGTCGAGGGCATCGGTATGTGCATCCCGATTAACTCCGCCAAGCCCCTGATTAACAAGGTGCTTTCCGGCGAAATCACCTTCACCGCGCCCGAAGCGCTGGATAACAGCGACGACAACAAGGCGGATAGCAACACTGACAGCACGCTCGTCGGCAAGCCCCGCATGGGCATCACCATGAGCAACCTCGCCAACAGCCGCGCACTGCAGAACGGTCAGATTCCGAAGGGCGTTTACGTTGTGAACGTGGAAGAGAACAGCCCGGCGGAAAAGGCGGGAATGCAGGTTGGCGACATCATTGTGGATGTGAACGACAACGTGATTACCTCGACCACCGAGCTGGCGGCGCAGGTTGCGGACTGCAAGGCGGGCGACGTGCTGAAGATTAAGGTCTACCGCGTGCCGGGCATCACTGATCTGACCGGCAGCGACGACATACCCGATGGCGAGTACATCGACCTCGAAGTGACGCTGGAAGTCATTGATAATGTGAAGCAATAACAACGGGACAATCGAAAACCGGGACGGAACACGATGAATGTTCCGCCCCGGTTTTAACGTGGGGGAAAAAGACAGGCAGTCTGGTCGCGCCCCTTTGACGCGGCAATGTGCAAGCGAGTGGCAAATTTTTCCACTGCACTCATTCCCCCAGATGCTTCCTCATATTCATCAGCGCGTGCTTCTCCAACCGCGACACCTGCGCCTGACTAATCCCAATCTCCCCAGCAACTTCCATCTGCGTCCGCCCCTCAAAGAAGCGCATCCGCAGGATCTTCTTCTCCCGCTCGTTCAGATGTCCCATTGCGTCCGAAATCGCAATGTCCTGCACCCAGTCCTCGTCCCGCACGCGCTCGTCCTTCACCTGATCAACGATGCACAGCGCGTCGCTGCCGTCGCTGCAAACCGGCTCGAACAGGCTTACCGGGTCTTGAATCGCTTCCAGCGCCAGCACGACGTCCATGCGGTCGATGTGCATGTCGGCGGCAATTTCCTCGACGGTGGGTTCGCGGGAAAGCTCCGTTTGCAGGCGGTCGCGCGCACGAAGGGCTTTGTACGCCGTGTCGCGCATGGAGCGGCTGACGCGGATGGCGTTGTTGTCGCGCAGATAGCGGCGGATTTCGCCGATGACCATCGGCACGGCGTAGGTCGAAAAGCGGACGTTCTGCGACACGTCGAAGTTGTCCAGCGCCTTCATCAGCCCGATGCACCCGACTTGAAAGAGGTCATCAACGTTTTCGCCGCGCCCGGAAAAGCGCTGGATGACGGACAGCACCAGCCGCAGATTCCCCTGTATGAACTCGTCGCGCGCCGCCTTGTCGCCGCTATGTACCAGCGGGTAGAGCTCCTGCATCCGCTGCGGCGTGAGAACGGGCAGCTTGCTGGTGTCCAGCCCGCATAAATCGACCTTGCCCCATGCCATGTTCTGCGTCCTCCTTGCATGTGAAGTATCCACAGTATGGCAATTTGCAGCGGTGGCTAATCACTTAGGCGAAAGTAGTGTTTTTTCGGCGATGCGCGCTAAAATCAGGCATATCCTTCTTCTCTCACCAGCTCCCCATGCAGCCGATGCAGAATCCGCTTTTCGAGGCGGCTGATGTAGCTCTGCGAAATGCCGAGGATGTCTGCCACTTCCTTCTGCGTCATTTCGGGATGACCGTGCAGACCGAAGCGCAAGTCCATAATTTGCTGTTCGCGCGGGGAAAGGTGCGAAAGGGCAGCGAAAAGCATCTGCCGCTCGGCGCTTTCCTCAATGCCGCGCGAAACCATGTCCGGGTCAGTGCCGAGAACGTCAGAAAGCAGCAGCTCGTTGCCGTCCCAGTCGGTTTTCAACGGCTCATCCAGCGAAACTTCCATGCGCGTGCGGCTGTGGCGGCGCAGGAACATCAGCACTTCGTTCTCAATGCAGCGGCTGGCGTAGGTGGCGAGCTTGATTTTCTTCGACGGGTCGAAAGTGTTGACGGCTTTAATCAGCCCGATCGTGCCGATGGAAATGAGATCCTCCAGCATGATGCCGGTGTTGTCGAACTTCCGGGCGATAAAGACGACGAGGCGGAGATTGTGTTCAATCAGCGTCGTGCGGACGGCAGCGCCGTCGGTGTCGAGCCGGGCGAGAAGCGCCTGTTCCTCTGCCGGTGTCAGCGGGGCAGGCAGGGGTTCAGGGCCGCCGATGTAGTAAATCTCGCGCGGCGCAAGGCTGCTCAGCAGGGCGGAAAGCTGCGCGGACGCGGCGGAAACGACAGAACACAAGGTGGGCATATTGAATTCCTCCTATTTGCATAGAATTGCGGACACCATGCTTTCCGGCATCACCGGCTGATGCACTCCGCCGTCCGACAGCGCGCAGCCAATCAGCCCGCGAAGCGCCGTCTCTTTCCAGCCTGAAAGCAGGAAAATGCCATCTGGACGGAGAACTATCATCAGTGTGATGCCCGATGCGGTTCGGGCACGGAGCAGGCGCATTCCGGGCAGCAGCGTGCTGTCCTCCGGCAAGTGCGTCAGGCGGCGGAAAGTATTTCGCGGCAGGATGAGCACCGGGTCGCCGGAGAGCGGGTCGCAGAGCAGGTTGCCGGAATCAACGAGCGCAGTCACGGCGGACTCGCAGTCGCCGCAGCGGATACGGACGCGCACGAAGCGGCGTTTGCCGTGCTCCAAGCGCGTCAGGCGGCGCAGCAGGAGCAGCAGCGTGCACGTCAGCGCCGTTTGGACAGCACCCGGCAGCGGCAGCAGCGCCGATAGGCCAGCGCAGCCCCATTGCATCATCAGCAGCGTCAGGCAGAAGGGCAGCGTCCGCCGCGCGGGAAATCGCCCGATGAGCGCGAGCAGCCCCGTCAGCGGCAGAACCATCACCACCTGCAGCAGTGGCGGAACGGAGAGCGACAGCAGGGTGAATCCGGCGTAGAGAATGGCGAAAAGCAGCCTTCGACCACGGCTTGCGCGCGGCAGACCGAGCGCGGCGGACAGCGCCGACATCAGGCAAATGCCGCACAATCCCTGCTCCAAGAGGAATAAAAACCCGCTTGCGCGCAATCGACATCGTCTCCTTTCGCCTTTGAGTATAGCGATTGGGGACGAGCAAAATCGTCGAACGGGCGCGCAGAAAATGTCCGAGACGGAAAAATGAAGGAAATGAGAGAAGCATGAAAACAAGGATGCTGACCATCCGCGGCATTGCGGTGCAAATCACCGAGCGGGAGAATTGCCGGCGCTTCATCCTGCGCAGCCGCCCGGACTGCCCGTATGCGATGCTGTCCGTGCCGAAGCGGTCGCGGGAAGCGGACATCCGCCGCTTTCTGGAAAATCAGCAGGAGTGGCTGCAAGCGCATGTCAGTGCGGTGAAAAATCCGCCGACGTTCGCGCCGGGTGAGGTGCATCGGCTGATGGGCGTGTGGGTGACGCTGGGAGCAGATGTGCCGTCAGGGGCGGCGTTTGTCGAAATGCGCAATGAGCGGCTGATTTGCGAAATTGAGCGGGATATTGCGAAGTGGGCGAGCACCCTGCATGTGAGCATCGCGCACGTTACCCTGCGGGAAATGACGAGCCGCTGGGGCAGCTGCCGAAAGCAGACGCAACGCCTGACGTTCAACACGCGCCTTGGCGGTGCCGACGAAAATATGATTGAATACGTCGTGGTGCACGAACTGTGCCACCTGATTTATGCTGACCACTCGGCGCGGTTCTGGGCGCTGGTGGCAAGCTGTCTGCCGGACTGCAAGCAGCGGCAAATCGCGCTGAACCGCATGGACATGACCCCGAAAGTGCCCTAATCACCGTATTACACACCGAAATCCGGGAAATCATATGCTGAAAGCAGCCGGAATACCGGCTTCTATGAAAAAATCAAAAGGCGGCGGCAGAAAAATGCCGCTTTTGCCTTGACATCCCGGACGGAGTGTGACATCATGAAACGTGGCGACGTATACCAGGCGAACCTTGACCCGGTGATTGGGTCGGAGCAGGGGGGCATCCGCCCGGTCGTCATCATCCAGAATGACCGCGGCAACCGATATTCCCCGACCGTCATCGTCGTGGCGGTCACGACGCGCAGAAAAAAGCCGCAGCTTCCCGTGCATGTGCTGCTGACGCGGGAAGAAAGCGGCTTGAAGGAGGATTCCATCGTCCTGACCGAGCAGGTTCGGACGCTGGAGAAAACACGCCTGACTCGCTATCTGGGCACAGTGACGGCGCAGGCTATGAAACGCATCGACCGCGCACTGGGCATGAGCATCGGCAGCACATGATACGAATTCTCATCTAAACCATGTCATTCGCACAGCATCTTTTCCGCCCCGGCTTTGCTTCGTTCCGCTCGTGCGTACCTCCAGTACGCCTTGCTTCACTCAGCTTTGCCGGAACGAAAAATCTGCAATGCTCGATGCCATGATTTAGAATCGAATTAGTATGAGTACGCAAACAACAAAGGAGCAGAAATCACCATGAACAAGCAATGGAATTGGAAAACGGTTCTTCAGCACGAGCAAGCCATCGTGTGGACGCAGATTGTGCTGGGCTGCATCATCGGCGGCGCGGCGTATCCGCTGTTTCTCACGCCCTGCAACATCGCGCCCGGCGGATTGACCGGCGTCGGCATGATTTTGAACTACCTCTTCCAGTTCCCCATCGGCACAACTGCGCTGGTGCTGAATATTCCGCTGTTTATCATGGGCTATCGCAGCATGGGGCATGTGTTCGTTATCCGCTCGCTGGTGGCGACGGTGCTGTTTTCCCTGGCAATTGATATTCTGCAGCTGCAGCCGCTGACGAGCGACCCCATGCTTGGCGCGATTTTCGGCGGTGCGCTGATGGGCGTCGGCTTGGGACTGATTCTCCGTGGCGGCGCGACGACCGGCGGCACGGATATGCTGGCGAAAATGGTGCATCAAAAGCTGCCGTTCATTTCAACCGGTATGTTTCTGATGATTATCGACTGCGTTGTGGTGATTTTTGCCGCCGTCTGCATCGGCACAACGGAAGCGCTGTTTGCGCTGGTATGTATTTTCATCAACGGCAAAGTGATAGACATGGTGATGCTGGGCTTGTCGAGGAACAAGGCGTGCTTTGTGATGAGTGACAAGTGGGCGGAAATTTCGCATCAGGTGCTGCACGACATGGACAGAGGGGCTACGCAGCTGTCGGCGCGCGGGGCGTATTCGGGCAAGGAACGCCCCGTGCTGCTGTGCGTCCTGCCGCCGCAGGAGGTTGCGCGGTTTAAGGAGATTGTGCGGAAAGAGGATGACCGGGCGTTTATGTTCATCACCGAAGCGCATGAGGCGCTGGGGGAGGGCTTTGATAGGCTGGCGGAAAAAGACTGATTCTAATTGGAAATAAACAATTAAAAATTAGCATATTTTTTCCCGGCACAGAAGCGTAAAGCGTTTTGATTTTGTCCAGGCAGCTTTATTGCGGCGGATGAGGTCGTTTCTTCATGAAAGTCCTTTCGATGGGCAATTTCTGTGCGAAAAAGTCATTTTGTGGTATTTTGCGTTTGACAAATCATCACACTTGTCGTATACTATATTGTGTGTCATCCTGACGGTGACCAAAAGAAACAGAAGCTCGCACACAGGGGAAGGAGAAACATCAGCCGCCCCTGCTGTCCTATCTGGAAAGGAATGAAACGGACAATGGCGTTGCGGAAAAAGGTGGTTTGCCTGCTGGCAATGGCGCTGGCACTGCTGATGCTCTGCGGCACGGCAATGGCGGATAATTTCAGTTTCCTTCCGTCGCGGACGGAGAACGGCAAGGAGTACCTTGCGCACCCTTCGTCGGAATTGACGACAATTCTGCTCATCGGCTATGACCACTACGCAAATGGTCAGATTGAGGAAGAGCCGAGCCAGTATCACCTCGGCGGGCAGTCGGACTTTCTTTTGCTGCTGGTGATTGACCACAAGAATCAGCAGATTCATCAATTGCAGTTTGACCGCGACACGATGACCCCCATCAAGCTTGTTGCGACCAACGGCAAGGACGCGGGGACGCGCCGCTTGCAGCTGTGCTTGGCGCACGCCTACGGCAGGACGCGCGAGGAGAATAATCAAAACACCATCTGGGCAGTGGAAAAGCTGCTGGGCATCGAGAAGGCGGATGATGGCGCGGAGATTGACTATTACATCAGCATGGATATCTCCGGCATCAACAAGCTTAATGAGCTGGTCGGCGGTGTGACCGTCACGATTCCCAACGATGACCTGCTTGCCCTTGACCCTACGCTCAAGGGCGGCGAGACCATCAAGCTGACCGGGATGCAGGCAGAATACTTCACCCGCACCCGCTATGATACCGCCGAACCGACGAATGAAGCCCGCATGGCACGCCAGCGCATCTATTTGAACAGCCTCGAAACGCTGCTGGAGGAGAAGATTCGCGCGAACGTGAATTACGTCAACACGCTGCTGAACGAAATGGGCATGATTTTCGACCGGACGACAACGCTGGATTCCGGCTTCGGCTTTACCACTGACGATGCGACCGGTACGGCGATTACCGACACGACCGACCACTACCTGATGGCGAACGTGAGCATCGATAATCTGGCGCTGCTGGCAAATCGCGTGATGGACTACGAAGTGCTGGACGTGGAGACGCTGAACGGTGTGCACTCGCTGGGCAGCGACGAGCACATCCACTTTGACCTCTACGAGAACGAGGCACTCAACTGGACATTGAAGACCTTCTACACGGAGGCAGCCGGAAACTAACGTAGTGCAAGTACTTTTTTGAAAGAACAATAGGAGGACACCATGGCTTCTGAACATCAGGCGATTTCGCAGCATCAGGTGGAACAGGAAGAAACAACCATTGACTTGGCAGAACTGTTCTACCGCCTGCTGGATAAGGCGAAGTTCATCATCGTTGCGGCACTGCTGGGCGCAATTATTGCCTTCTGCGCGACGAAATTCTTTATGACGCCCATGTATCAGGCGTCGGCAAAGCTGTATGTGCTAAACAGCAGCGGCACCTCCCTCAATCTGTCGCAGATTCAGCTGAGCAGTTCGCTGGCGTCGGACTATGTGCAGGTGTTTGACAACTGGCATGTGCATGAGATGGTCAAGCGCCGCCTGAACCTCAATTACACCTATGCACAGATGGGAAAAATGATTTCCGTGGAGAACCCGACCAACACGCGAATTTTGAAGGTGACGGTACAGAGCGACGATCCGCAGGAAGCTGCGGACATGGCGCTGACGTATGTGCAGGTGGCGCGCGAGTTTATCGCCGCAAAGATGGACATGGATATGCCCACCATCTTTGAAGAGCCGCAGCTGCCCACGCGCCCCTATTCGCCCAGCACGATGAAGAACACGGTGCTTGGCTTTCTGCTGGGTCTGCTGCTGATGTGCGGCATCGTGGTCGTGCAGTTCCTTGCGGATGACCGCGTCCGCAACGCTGACAAGCTGGAGAAGCAGCTGGGTCTGGCAACCATCGGCATGATGCCTGTGCAGAGCTACGATTTGTCCCGCGAGCATAAGAACGGCAAGGAGGGGAAGTAAACCATGAAGAAGGCAATCATTCATCAGCACTATCCCCTTGATTATGCGGGAGAAGAGGCGCTGAACTCCATCTGCACGAACCTTGCCTTCATCGGCACGGATAAGCGCAAAATTGTGATCACCAGCAACTCTCAGAGCGAGGGCAAGAGCTGGATGACCATGCACATCGCTGAAAACATGGCGCGCCGCGGCCGCCACGTTGTGCTGGTGGACGCGGATATGCGCCGCTCCTTCATGGTGCAGCGCTATAAGCTGGAACTGGAAGGCGAAGGGCTGGGCTTGGCGCACTTCCTCGCCGGGCAGTGCGACCTGAACGATGTTGTCTACGAGTCGGACGTGTACGGCATGTGCCTGATTCCGGCGGGGCGCGACGTGGTGAATCCCATCAACCTGATTGACTCGTCGTACTTTGAGCAGATGCTGGAGGCGCTGGCGCAGTCCTTCGACATGGTGATTGTGGACGCACCGCCGGTTGGCATGGTGATTGACGCGGCGGAAATCGCGGCCTTCTGCGACGGCAGCGTGCTGGTGCTGGAGTATAACCACACCCGCCTGCGCGAAGTGGCGGAATGCAAACGGCAGATGGAAAAATCCGGTACTCCGGTGCTGGGCTGCATCATCAACAAAGTCAACTTCAACGCGCTGAGTGCAAAGCGATATTACAACAAAAACTATTACAGCCACTACACGAAAGGCTACTACAAGCACGACGACAAGGACAGCCAAGCCAAGGCGTAATGGCATAATACGATTTCCAGATTCACCTGCGCCATCTGCTTGCGCATTTTCATCTGGAAATCGTATAAATTCATTAAAATCAGGAAAAGCAATATCATGTTCGTTGACATTCATCACCATCTCATCTACGGCGTAGATGACGGCGCGCAAACGTGGGAGGATACGCAGAAGATGATTCTGCGCGCCGTGGACGAGGGCATCACCGACATCGTATGCACCTCCCATGCGACACCGGGCATTACCCCTTTCCCGACGGAAAAGTACCTTGCGCATTTCGCACAGGCACAGCAGTGGTGCAGCGAAAATCAGCTGCCCATAACGCTGCATACCGGCTGCGAAATCCTCTACACGGATGCCAGCCCGCATCTGCTCAAAGAGGGTCACTATCCGTCACTGGCGGAAACGTGGACAGTGCTGGTGGAGTTCTCCGGCGACGTGCCGTACAGCCGCATGTGCGAGGCAGCGCGGCTCTTTGGCAATGCGGGATTCACGGTCATCTTCGCGCATGTGGAGCGCTTTGACCCGATGCGCAACTTCAAGCACGTCCGTGAGCTGCGCGAGGAATACGGCGTGTATATGCAGATGAACGCGAACACGGTGCTGATGAAGAAGGGCTTTTTTGCCGACCGCTGGACGCGCAAGATGCTTGATGAGGGCTACATTGACTGCATTGCGACCGACGCGCACAACACGACGTCGCGCCCCTGCCGGATGCGGGAGTGCTTCGAGAAGCTGAAAGCGTCCTATGGCGTGGAAGCGGCGGAGGAACTTTGTGGCGGCTTCCAAAGAAGGCTGCTGAACCTGTAAAATCGCAAAATAAGACGGCTTCCAGTCCCGTGATTTTGGGATTGGAAGCCGTCTTTGCGCTATCATTCTTTGGGCAGCATCGCCGCACTGCGCACGGGCTTGTCCAGCCGCAACTCGATATACTGCCGCATCAGGCGGTACGGCGCCATCATCTCCGGCGAATCCACCCATCCGGCGGAACCCGTCGTCAGCATCGTTCGCAGCCAGTTCACCTGCGCAGCCGAAATCGGCACATGAACGGGCAGGCGGCAGTCGCGGCAGACCAGCCCGCCCTCGGTCAGGTCGAACCACGTCGATTCGCCGTCCGCAATCCGCCGCTGACAGTGGACGCAGTGGTGCAGGCGCGGCACGAATCCCTCGCTCTGCGACAGGTGCAGCAGAAAGCCGGTCAGCAGCGGCCGCCATGGCTGATTGGAGAAGGTCAGGCGCGACAGCGTGTGCAGCAGGAGCATGAAGGTTTCCTGCGCGGGGACGCCGGGCTGGATGACGTTCTCAACAACGCCGAGGAGGTACGTTCCGACGGCCAAGCGGTCGAAATCAGCGCGCAGGGGATAGAACGTCTCCATCAGGTTCGCGCTGATGACGGTAAGGTGATTGCCGCGCTCGTACAGCTCGAAATCGCCCAAGGCGAACAGCTCGCTGGCGTTGAGGATAGGGGAGCGCGGTTTGCGGCATCCGCGGGCAAGCGCCTCAATGCGCCCCTTCGTCGGGCTGAAGAGGGTCAGCATCCGGTCGTTGTCCCGGTAATTGGCGTAGCGGAGGACAATCGCGGTGTGTTCGGTCTGTTTCATAGCATCTTACCCAAAAGGCTGCGCACAGTCGCCCATGCGCAGCCTTTGCTTATTTGCTTACTCGTTCGGAATCAGGGTCGCGAAGTAGATGCAGTCGCCCACCTCGCGGCGCTTCGGGTTCGAGGGGGAGTTAATCTTCTCGTTGTTCAGCACCACGGTGCAGGAGGAACCGCCATCGAGGTTGTAGGCGTTCTGCAAGCCGAACGCGCCCGCCAGCTTTGCCGCGCCCCACAGGTCGAAGCCGATGGACTTCGGGCTTTGGCTTTCCGGGCCTTCTGTGCAAAGAATGACGAACTCCATCGGGGTAATCTGTCCGAAAATCATGCGCTGCGCCAGCGTCTTGGGGCCGTTGTCCATGCGGGAGTCGAACTCGTCGCGGACAACGCCGTCAATCACCAGCCCGGGGCCGAAGCAGAACGTGTGGGCGACCGTGCCGCCGTTTTCCAGATAATCCTGCCATTTTTGATGCGTCGTGCCCTGAATGATGTGCATACCGCCCTCGGTGTCGATAATCATCGTGTCGCGGTATTCGCGGGGCAGTTCACGCAGACGGTGCGTGTTGCGATAGACGATTCCTTCAGAATGGTAGATGAAGTAGTCGCCGTTGATGGCGAGGACGGCGTTATTCTGCTTTGCCATGCGTTCGACGCGCACGGTGTTCTTGGACGGGTAGGGGAACGCCAGCGCAGTGCGAATCTGCGTTGGGTCGGTGATTTTGACGTACACCGCCATGACGGTCGTCGTGCCCTCGCCGGGTTCATCGACGCGCTCGATGTCCTGCGTCCAGTAGGACGTTTCGACGCGAATATCCAGCGAATCGTCGTGATAGCCGCCCTGATCGGGCAGATAGCAGTCCGGATTCGGCAGATACGGCGCGGCAAGGAGTTTTCTACCCGTGCTGTCCAGCCAAGGAAGCGGCTCGTAGGTCGTTTCCTCCGCCAGCGCAGGGCAAAGCATCGCCAGCAGCGCACACGCGGCGATGAGTTTCCGCAGATATTTCATTTGTCTATTCCTTTCCGTAGAGGGGGGAGGCGCAAGGGGCGCTGCCCCTTGACCCTGCCAAAGGGTCTTCGACCCTCTGGACTCCCTTTCGCGCGATTGGGTTGAGCGCAACTGCATACAGTGCCCGCGTGCTGATTGCGCGGACGGTGCGCAACTTAGAAGCGCATCCGCTCTTCGATGTAGCTGCGCAGATCCTTCAGCGCCACGCGCTCCTGCAGCATGGTGTCGCGGTCGCGAACTGTGACCGACTGCGTCGCTTCGGTGTCGAAGTCCACGCAGATCGTGAACGGCGTGCCGATTTCGTCCTGACGGCGATAGCGCTTGCCAATCGAACCCGTCTCGTCGTAATCCACCGGGAAATACTTCGCCAAATCCGCGTGGATTTCGCTCGCCAGCGCGCCCAGCTTGTTCTTTTGCAGCGGCAGAACGGCAGCCTTGTAGGGCGCCAGCGCCGGATGCAGGTGCAGCACCGTGCGCACGTCGCCGCCCTCCAGCTCCTGCTCCTCGTAAGCATTGCACAGGAACGCCAGCACCATGCGGTCAACGCCCAGCGACGGCTCGATGCAGTAGGGGATATAGCGCTCGTTCGTCACCGGGTCGAGGTATTCCAGCGACTTGCCGGAATGGTTTTGATGCTGCGTCAGGTCGTAATCCGTGCGGTCGGCGATGCCCCAGAGTTCGCCCCAGCCGAACGGGAACAGGAATTCGAAGTCCGTCGTCGCCTTGGAGTAGAACGCCAGCTTCTCCGGCTCATGGTCGCGCAGGCGCAGGCTGTCCTCTTTGATGCCCAGCGAAAGCAGCCACTGCTTGCAGAACGAACGCCAGTAGTCGAACCACTGCAAATCCTCGCCGGGCTTGCAGAAGAATTCCAGCTCCATCTGCTCAAATTCGCGGACACGGAAGATGAAGTTGCCGGGGGTGATTTCGTTGCGGAAGGATTTACCAATCTGTGCGATGCCCGCCGGGAGCTTCTTGCGCATGGAGCGCATGACGTTGGCGAAGTTGACGAAGATGCCCTGCGCGGTTTCGGGACGCAGGTAAATCTCATTCTCCGGCGTTTCCATCACGCCCGCGTGGGTCTTGAACATCAGGTTGAACTGGCGGATGCCGGTGAAATCCTTCTTGCCGCACTTCGGGCAGACGATGTCGTGCTCGGCAATGTACTTCTCCAGCTCAGCGTTCGTCCAGCCATCGCCGGTTTCCGCGCCGCCGGTGAAGTCCTCGATCAGCTTGTCTGCACGGTAGCGCGCCTTGCACGCCTTGCAGTCCATCAGCGGGTCGTTGAAGCCGCCGACGTGACCCGACGCCACCCACACTTCGCGGTTCATCAGAATAGCGCAGTCAAGCCCCACGTTGTACTTGCTTTCCTGCACAAATTTCTGCCACCACGCCTTTTTCACGTTGTTCTTGAATTCCACGCCCAGCGGGCCGTAGTCCCATGTATTTGCCAAACCGCCGTACAGTTCGCTTCCGGCAAAAATCAGACCGCGGTTTTTGCACAGCGCAACCAGTTTGTCCATCGTCAAATCAGCCATCGTGATTTCCTCCTGAAAAAGTGAGAATCTAACAAATGTAATGATAGGCGCAAACGCTCACTTTGTCAAGGCTGGAACGCATTTTTTCCACCGAAAACGCTGATTTTCCGTGCTGAAATCTGCTGATTTTCCCGCAAACGATATTTTTCGCAAATTTCCCGAAAAAAATTTCATTTTCCCTATTGCATTTTCCGAAGAAGTGTGCTATTATATCAATGTTGTCAGTGCGATTCACTCGCTGGCACACGGATGCTGATATAGCTCAGTTGGTAGAGCGCATCCTTGGTAAGGATGAGGTCACCAGTTCAAATCTGGTTATCAGCTCCATAAGCCTTGCATTTTGCAGGGCTTTTTTCGTGTTTTGGGGCAGATTTTGCATTTATAAGCAGAACGCATTGCAGTCTCGATGTTTTTCCTGACCTCATCCCTATTTTTCTGCACCTGCCGCTTCCTTGACGGTGAATTTGCCTCAAAAGCAAGGTGCGCAGGTCTGATAATCGCCTGCGCACCGCGAGGTTCACTTATTTTCCTCCACTTCTACCGTCTGTACCGACTCCTTCTCCCGCCACGTCTCTTCCTTCACCAGCGTCGCGAACCAAATGCAATCCCCAACCATGCGGTTCTTGTGGCTCGATGGCGAGTTAATCTTCTGATTATTCAGCGCAATCGTGCTCGATGAGCCGCCGTCGAGGTTGTAGGCGTTGTCCAGCCCAAACTGCACGCACAGGTTCGCCATCTGCACAAGGTCGAAGCCGACGGATTTCGGGGCGGTGCTTTCCGGCCCCTCGTTCGTCAGTATCAGGTATTCCAGCTTGCCGATCTGCCCGATGACCATCCGCTGGGCTTTCTTGGCTTTGCCGTTGTCGATGGTCACATCATCAAGGCTCGTGAGCGGAACGCCGTCCACCACCAGCGCGGGGCCGAAGCAGAAGGCGTGCAGGACGGTGCCGCCGCCGGCAATGTATTCGTCCCACTTTGCCTGCGTTGTGCAGGTGATGAGATGGAAGTCGCCATTTTCGTCCACAATCAGTTCGTCGCGGCCCTTGTGCGGGCGCATCCGCAGCGTCTGACCGTTGCGGACGACGATGCCTTGCTCATGGTAGAGGCAGTAGTCGCCGTCGATGCCCATGACGGCGTTGAAACGCTTCGTCATGTCGTTGACGTGGCGCGCCTGCTTCGACGGGTACTTGTTCGCGAAGCCTGTGCGGAATTGGCTCACGTCGGTCAGCTTCACGCGCGCGGACATGACGGTTGTTGTGCCTTCGCCGGGTGCATCAACCTGCTGCAAATCCTGCGTCCAGTAGGTGACGTTAATCTGGATGTCGATGGAATCATCATGGTAGCCGCCGTTATTGGGCAGGTAGCAATCCGGGTTCGGCAGGTTGGGGGAAACCTTGATGTCCCACGGAATTGGCTCGAAATCAGGCGCGTCCTCCGCCAAAGCGGGAACAATCAGCAGCGCGCAGAGCAAAAGCGAAATCAGGCGTTTCATCGGGAAATGTACCTCCTACGGTGTTCTACATATCAGACGAATCAAAAGGGGAAAACGTTGTCATGTACGAAAATTTAATTTTTTTGTAACAACTTTGCGGATGCGCACCATTTCGCCCAAAAGTTGAAATTCCCTCTTGCATCAGCGCGCAAAATGGCGTATAATAAGCCTGTCAAATGACCCCGCTTGACGGGAGAAAAGCAGCTTTTGTCCTTCCAGAGAGCCGCCGGATGGTGCGAGGCGGCAGGGCGCGGGTGCTTCTTCCACTCCTGAATGGGGGCAGACGAGGAGTCTGCCGGGTTCGCCCGATACCGCGAGCATGAGTGGTCTGACGTGCGTCAGGCAAACTGGGTGGCAACGCGAGCTTCTCGTCCCGGAATTTTACGGGATGGGAAGCCTTTTTGGTTTCCGCCAAGCAAAAAAGGAGGATTTTTTCCGATGCTGGACATCAATCTGCTCCGTACCAATCCCGAATTGGTGAAGGAGAACATCCGCAAGAAGTTTCAGGACGAAAAGCTCGTCATGGTTGACGAAGTCGTCGAGATGGACAAGGAGTACCGCGCCGCGATTCAGCAGGCGGACACCCTGCGCAACCAAATTAAGGTTGCGTCCAAGCAGATCGGCATGCTGATGGGCAAGGGTCAGAAGGAAGAGGCCGAAAAGGCGAAGGAACAGGTCGCCGTTTACAAGGCGGATTTGGAGGGTCTGGCGGCGAAGGAAGACGAATTGCAGGCGGAAATCCGCAAGCGGATGCTCGTCATTCCGAACATCATTGACCCGTCTGTGCCGATCGGCAAGGATGACAGCCAGAACGTGGAAATCGAGCGCTTCGGCGAGCCCGTCGTGCCGGATTTCGAGATTCCGTATCATGTGGATATCATGGAGCGCCTGCACGGCATCGACCTTGACAGCGCCCGCAGGACCTCCGGCAACGGCTTCTATTACCTTATGGGCGATATTGCTCGCCTGCACTCCGCGATTCTGTCCTATGGCCGTGATTTCATGATCGACCGCGGCTTCACCTACTGCATCCCGCCGTACATGATCCACGGCGACGTGGTGACGGGCGTGATGAGCTTCGCCGAGATGGAGAACATGATGTACAAGATTGAGGGCGAAGACCTCTATCTGATTGGTACGTCCGAGCACTCCATGATCGGCAAGTTCATTGATACGATTCTGGACGAAAGCCAGCTGCCGCAGACGCTGACCAGCTATTCCCCCTGCTTCCGCAAGGAAGTTGGCGCGCATGGCATTGAGGAGCGCGGCGTGTACCGCATCCACCAGTTCGAGAAGCAGGAGATGATCGTCGTCTGCAAGCCGGAGGACAGCCCGATGTGGTTCAACCGCCTGTGGCAGAACACCGTTGATTTCTTCCGCTCGATGGACATCCCGGTTCGCACGCTGGAATGCTGCTCCGGCGACCTTGCTGACCTGAAGGTGAAGTCGCTGGACGTGGAAGCGTGGTCTCCGCGCCAGAAGAAGTACTTTGAGGTCGGCAGCTGCTCGAATCTGGGCGATGCGCAGGCACGCCGCTTGAAGATTCGCGTCAAGGGCGACGACGGCCGCAAATACTTCGCGCATACGCTGAACAACACCTGTGTTGCGCCGCCGCGTATGCTGATTGCCTTCCTCGAAAACAACCTGCAGGCCGACGGCCGCGTCCGCATTCCGGAAGCGCTGCGCATGTACATGGGCGGGAAGGAATATATCGGCTGATTGGGCTGAAGGGAAAATTGCAAAGGGACGGGTGCAGGGGGGATGCAATGCTCCCTGCACCCGTTTTTTCTTTTCCCCGCGCCCTTCTTTTCCGCCGCCCGCCCGCATACCATCCATCAGCCGAATCAACGGGCAAGGAGGCGGACAAACATGAAACTTCCCAAACTTCCGAAACTTCCATCCCTCAAATCCCTTCATCTCCCCAGCCGCATCACGATGGAACGGCTGCTCATTGTCTCTGCGGCGGCGCTTGTAGTTGTCCTCGCCGTCCGCGGCGGACAGCGGACCCAAACCGCCATGCAGCAGACCGACTTTACCCCCGATGTCAGCACCCAAACCATCGCGGACGCATCGCCGGATGTCGAAGTGACTTCTACCGTCTGCTGGTATGAGGACGGCGAGGGGTATCTCGTGCCGGTCACGCGCCAGATTCCGCTGCAGGACGGCGTGGCGAAGGCGACGCTGAGCCTGATGGTGAAGTCGTCGGAAAATGACCTCGCGGCGGCGCGGATGGGGCTGCGGAACGTTATTCCAGAGGGCGTTACGTTCGATTTGGACATTTCCGGCGGCAAGGCGCGCGTGGACTTGAGCAAGGAGGCGCTGAGCTGCCAGAACGCGGAGGAAGAGCTGCTGATGGTGCAGGGGACGGCGGCGGCGCTGTGCGGATTTGACACGGTGCAGGAGGTAACGTTCCTCTTTGACGGTCAGAAGCGCTCGCAGCTGACGCACGGGACGGACGTGTCGGGCGTGTTCAAGGCGGACGGCGTGAATCTGGAAAGCGTGGAAACGACGGCAAACCTGACAAATGCGTCGCGGGTGCAGCTGTATTTCCCGTCGGCGGACGGGCGGCTGATGGTGCCTGTTACGCGGACGGTGTTTTCCCCTGCTGACCTGACCACGGCAATGCTGGAACTGGCGAAAGGCCCGGAGAAGGACAGTGGGCTGGAAATTCCGCTGCCGAAGGACTGCGGTCTGCGGTCGGTGACGCTGAAGAACGGTGTCGCGACAATTGACTTCACAAAAGAATTTGCGTCCCTTGCGACGGCGGAGGACGCGAGCGCGGCGACAAGCCAGGCGCTCCGGGCGATTGTGTTCACGGCGAGCCAATTTCCGGGCGTGAAGAAAGTCGAGGTGCTGGTGGAAGGAAAGCCGTTTGAGGCGCAGCCGTCGGCAGTGACGACGTTCGTGAATCAGGCGGACGAAGTGATGGCGCAGTATCCGGGGTTGATTACGGTGGATTAAAAAACGGGTGCGTGGAGCGTAAAACTCCATGCACCCATTTTGAGTATAGAATCCTATTGCGCTGCTTACTTGCTCTTTCCCCCGAACAGCCCCGTGATTCCGCCAAGAATCCCGCGCGTCACCTGCCGCGTCACTTCGCGGGTCGCGGTGCTAATCGCCGTATTCTGCACGCGCCCCAGCAATGAGTCGTTCTTTCGGGCGCGCGCGGCACGTTCTTCGCGCAGTTCATCCGCGTGCTTCCGGCGTTCTTCCGCCTGACGTTCCTTCTCGGCTTTTTCAGCTGCTTTGCGCTGCTTCTCCGCCTCGCGCTCCTGCGCCTTCGTCGTTGTCGGCGCTGCTGCGGGCTGCGCCTGAGCCGGGACGTAATTGCCCGTCGCGGGGTCAAGCTGCATCGGCATCATCTTCTGCACATACTGCCCGCTTGCCGGGTCATAGACCATCACCAGCATGTTTTGCACCTGCGGCTGCTGCACGGTCAGCACCGGGACAGGCTGCGCCTGACCTATCGGCTGCTGCTCCTGCTGATTCTGCCACGCCGGACGTGCGGGTTCGTCCGCCGCCATCCACGCGGGACGCGGCGTGCTGCCCTGTGCGGCAGGCTGCGCCTGAGCCATCGGCTGTGCCTGAGCCATCGGCTGTGCAGCCTCGCGCTGCACATAATGCCCTGTCTGCGGGTCGAACACGAGGAACGCATCGGGGCGGCTGACCGTCGGCGCAGCGGTCGAAATCTGCGGCGCGGCGGCTTCCGGCGCGGGCATCTGCTCCTTCTGGAACGCACTTGCCAGCATTTCGTAGGCGGAAACGCGGTCAACCGGCGTGTCGTAAACGCCGCGGAAGGGGCTGGATTCGATGCACTCCTGCCGCACATCGCCGTCGATGGCGTTCATGGCACTCTGCGGGGGGAGGATGGTCGCGCGCTCGACGATGCTCGGCGCACCGTCCGCATCGAGGAAGGAAACCAGCGCTTCGCCTGTTTTGAGCGTGGTGATGGCTTCTGCCGTATCGAACGCGGGATTCGCGCGGAAGGTCATCGCAGCGGTGCGGACGGCCTTCTGGTCAAGCGGCGTGTAGGCGCGCAGGGCGTGCTGAACGCGGTTGCCGAGCTGCCCCAGAATGCTCATGGGAATGTCGCAAGGGTTCTGGGTGACGAAATACACGCCGACGCCCTTGGAGCGAATCAGCCGGACGACCTGCTCCAGCGTTTCCAGCAGCGCCTTGGGGCAGTCGTCGAAGAGCAGGTGCGCCTCGTCGAAGAAGAACACCATGCGCGGCTTGTCCAAATCGCCGCATTCGGGCAGCAGCTCGTACAGCTCCGACAGCATCCACAGCAGGAAGGTCGAGTACAGCCGGGGCTTGCGGTAGAGCACGTCCGCCGCGAGGATGTTGATAACGCCGCGCCCGTTTTCATCAAGCTGCATCCAGTCGGCGATGTTCAGCGCGGGTTCGCCGAAGAAGGCATTGCCGCCCTCGTCCTCCAGCATGGCGACGGCGCGCTGAATCGCACCGACAGATGCCATGGACACGTTGCCGTAATCGAGCGTGTACTCCTTGGCGTGTTCCCCGACGTAGGCAAGCATGGCCTTCAAGTCCTTGAGGTCGAGCAGGAGCATGTTCTCGTCATCCGCGACGCGGAAGAGGATGCTCAGCACGCCTGCCTGCGTGTCGTTGAGGTTCATCAGCCGCGCGAGCAGCGTCGGCCCCATTTCGCTCACGGTTGTGCGGACGGGATGCCCTTCTTTGCCGAACACGTCCCAGAACACGGTCGGGAACGTGCGGTACTCAAACGTCGGCACGCCGCACTGCGTCAGGCGATTGGCGATATTGTCGCTGTGCGTGCCGGGCTGCACCATCCCGGCGAGATCACCCTTGATATCCGCGAGGAACACGGGCACGCCCATGTCCGAAAATCCCTCTGCCAGCACCTTGAGGGAGACGGTTTTGCCCGTGCCGGTCGCCCCGGCAATGAGACCATGGCGGTTTGCCATCTGCGGCAGCAGGCAGACGGGGTGTTCACCCGTTCCAAGCCAGATTTTGCCTTCATAGAGCATGTGTGTTGTGTTCTCCTTTTTCCTTTTATAGTGGTACTATAGGTACTTCTTTATCGCGGCAGGGGTTTCGCCTCTGCGGAGGCGACCAGAGGGCTTTGCGGTCGCCATCTGGACTCCTTCGCACGCACACCCATGTTACTTGGATTTTATCGAAAATGCGATTAGTTGGTGTGCCGTTACTCCTTCTTCTCATCCATCTCCGCTGTGCGTTCCGAAATAATATACCGCGGACGCTGCTTGACTTCCAAGTAGATTTTGCCGATGTATTCCCCGATGATACCCAGAAACAGGCACTGCATCCCGCCAACGAAGCATACCAGACAAGCCAGCGACGCCCAGCCAGCCACCGAATGCCCGGCAAGCGCGGCAATCACCGCCCAGATAATGCCGATAAATGACAGAATCGTGATAAACAGCCCGGCGAAGAACACCATGCGAATCGGTTTGACCGATAGGCTTGTGATGCCGTCGAACGCCAGCCCCAGCATCTTCTTCAGCGGATAGTGGCTTTCGCCCGCAATGCGCTCGTGGCGCTCGTAAGAGACGCTGGTGGACTTGAACCCGACCAGCGGAACCATCCCGCGCAGATACAGGTTTACTTCGCGGAATTTCGCCAATTCCTGCAGGGCACGGCTGGAAATCAGGCGATAATCCGCGTGATTAAACACAACCTCTGCGCCCATTGCGCTGAGGAGTTTGTAGAAGCCTTCCGCCGTGAAGCGCTTGAAGAACGTGTCGGTATCACGCTTGGAGCGCACGCCGTAGACGATTTCGCAGCCGTCAAGGTACGCATCCACCATCGCGTCCATGGCGTTGATATCGTCCTGCCCGTCGCAGTCGATGCTGATGGTGATGTCGCAGCGGTCTTTCGCCTCCATCAGCCCTGCCCAGACCGCCCTTTGGTGCCCTCGGTTGCGGCTCTGCGCAATACCTTGGAAGCACGGGTCTTTCGCGGACAGCGCCGTGATAATCTCCCACGTCTTGTCCTTGCTGCCGTCGTTGACGAACAGAATGCGGCTCTCGTCGCTGATTTTCCCCGCGTCTGCGAGCTGACGCACCTTGTCGCGGAACATGCCGCTGGTAATCGGCAGTACGCTTTCTTCGTTGTAGCAGGGAATCACAATATACAATACAGGCTTGTGTGCCACGCAGAAACACCTCCAGTATGGTTGATTATGTCTTATTATAGCACATTTTCTCCTGCTTGAACAGGTTCTTTTTGCAACAGTTTCGACGCAATTATTGTTCACAAAATATTTACAAACACTTCCGACATTCGTTACAAAGTCGTGTTATGATACGGAAAGTACTCCATGAGGGGTGCGGCTATCAAAGGAAGTGTGCTTATGAATCAGGCGGCAATTGGTCAGTATATCGCAGGCAAGCGCACTGCGCAAGGCATGACGCAGGAGCAGCTGGCGCAGAAAATTGGCGTATCGCAGAAATCCTTGATGCGCTGGGAAACGGGCAAACGTCTGCCCGATGCTGATGCGGTGGAAGCGCTCTGCACGGCGCTGGGTATCACCCTGCCGGAACTGCTCAACGGCAAGGATTCGCCGCAGAAGGAAGAAATGCAGCTGACGCATGACGCACAGATGCTTGACCTGCTGCGCCGGATGCAGCGCACAGTCTATGAGCAGCATATTCTCTACGGCGTTCTGCTGATTCTGCTGGGCATCGCGAGCAACGCATTGTCTGCGCTGGTCGGCGGCAGCCATGTCAAGGAATTCTTTTCGGGTGTGCTGATGGGGATGTCCGTTGCGGAAATGCTGGCGGGGGTCGTCATCGTCGCCATCCATGTGATTCACGGAAAATGCGAGGAGTAATTAGCAATTTGAGAAATCATTGCGCATTGAAAAGCGGTCGCGTGACCGCTTTTTTCGTTTTGGGAAATCGCAGAAACATGCCTTTTTTCCTTGACCCCTTCGGCATTCCGATGTATAATAAACAATGGTGTATTAGCGCATTGAGCAGAAAGGGGTGAGTGTTCTGTACGCACAGGTAATTGTGGACATTGTGCATGAGAATGTTGCGCACACGTTTACCTACCGCATTCCGGACGGCATGACGCTCACCGCCGGACAGCGCGTGGAAGTTCCGTTCGGGCGGATGCGCAAGGAGGGGGTCGTCCTCTCCCTGACGCAGGAGACGGACGTGCCGCCGGAAAAGCTCCGCGATATCCTCCGCCCGCTGGAGGATTATGCCGCTATCTGCCCCACGCTGCTGACGCTCGCCCAGCAGATGGCGGACGATGTGCATTGCCCACTGGCGGAAACGCTGCGGCTGATGCTGCCTGCCCAAATGCGTGGTGGACGCATTCAGGTGAAAACGCAGACGGTCGCGCAGGCCGCGAAGCCACGCGAAATGCTGGAAGCGGCGGCACTGGCGGAGAAACGCTCGCCGAAACGGCGTCTGCTGCTGACGGTCTTATCCGACGGGCGGACGCACCCGGTGGAGGAATTGAAGCTGCTCGTCCGCGAGCCGCTGCAAGCGCTGCGCCAGCTGGAAGCAGCGGGGCTAATTGCCCTGCGGGAAGAAGAAGTGCTGCGCCGGCCGGGCGGCAATACGCCGGACACCGCCGTCCCTGACCCGCCCCTTACGCCGGGGCAGGAGGAAGCGCTGTCTGTCATGCTGCCGGATTTGCGCAGTGGACAGGGGAAATACCTGCTCCACGGTGTGACGGGAAGCGGCAAAACCGAGGTGTTCATCCGCCTCGTGCGCCAGACGCTTGTGCAGGGGAAATCCGCCATGATTCTCGTGCCGGAAATCGCCCTCACGCCGCAGATGGTCATGTGGTTTCGGGCGCGGTTCGGGGCGGTTGCGGCGGTGCTGCACTCACGGCTCAGCGCGGGCGAGCGCTTTGATGAGTGGCGGCGCATCCGGCGCGGCGACGCGCGGGTCGTCATCGGCGCACGGTCAGCGGTGTTCGCGCCGTGCGGGAATTTGGGGCTGATTGTCGTGGATGAGGAGCACGAATCGACGTATATCTCTGACCGTCATCCGCGATATGACGCGCGCGAAGTTGCCATCCGCCGATGCGAAAATGAGCACGCGACGCTTCTGCTTGCCTCCGCTACGCCCAGCATTCTGTCCTTCGCCAGGGCACGGCGCGGGGATTATGTGCTGCTTGAAATGCCCTGCCGTGTCGGCAACCGCCCGATGCCGCAGGTCACGCTGGTGGATATGCGCAAGGAGATGGAGAGCGGCAACCGAAGCGTATTTTCCGGGCAATTGGTCGCGGCACTCAAGAACTGCGTCGCACGCGGCGAACAGGCCATGCTGCTGATGAATCGGCGCGGGTACAACAGCTTTGTCAGCTGCCGAAGCTGCGGTTATGTCGTCAAATGCCCGAACTGCGATGTCGCCATGACTTACCACGTCGCGGGCAGCGGGCAGACCGAGGCGGAACTCCACTGCCACTACTGCGGATACGCCGCGCTGCCGCCGAACACCTGCCCGAAATGCGGCAGCAAGTACATCCGCTATTTCGGCGCGGGGACGCAGAAAATCGAGGAAGAATTGAAGAAACTCTTCCCGCAGGAAAACGTCATCCGCATGGATATTGACACGACCTCCGGCAAGGATGGTCACGCAAAGCTGCTCGATGAGTTCCGCTCCGGGCGCGCAAAGCTGCTCGTCGGCACGCAAATGATTGCCAAGGGGTTGGATTTCCCGAAGGTAACGCTGGTGGGCGTGATTGCGGCGGATATGACGCTGAATCTGCCCGACTACCGCGCGCGGGAGCGGACATTCCAGCTGCTGACGCAGGTCGCCGGGCGCGCCGGACGCGGCACACTGCCGGGGCAGGTCATCATCCAGACATACAAGCCGGAGGATGAGGTGATTCAGACCGCCGCCGCGCAGGACTACCGTGCGTTCTTTGAGCTGGAGTTCGATCGCCGGCGGACGGGGTTATATCCGCCGTTCACGATTCTGGCGCGCCTGCTGGTGGAGAGCAATTCGCCGCAGAAGGCGCGAGAGGTCGCGACAATGCTTCATGCGCGGTGCGAGGAGCTGCTTAACGCGCATCCGCTGTGGAAGAAGCGGGCGCTGATGGTGCGGCTTGACCAGCCGAGCATCACGGTTTTGCGCGGAAAAACGCGCTGGCATGTGCTGATGAAGCTGCTGGTGCATCCGGAGACGGAGCAGTTCGCCGCGGCATTGAGCGAGCTGGCGCGGGAGAAGCAGGAGGGCGCGGAGGTGTACTTTGAGTACAACCCCACGACCATGATGTAAATGTGGTTTTATTTCCCTGAAATCGCGTGAATTGTGTGGTTATCCTGTGGATAAACACGCGGAAGAAGTAAGAAGAAGTCACCAACTCAATCGCGAAAAGGGTGTCGAGAGGGTCGAAGACCCTTCGCGGAGTCCAGAGGCAGAGCCTCTGGTGGGGTTTAAGGGGCGAAGCCCCTTCGGTTCCCCTTTTATAGGAAGGAGTATTGTAATTTATGGCGATTCGGAAGATTGTGAAGATTGGCGATGATTGCTTGCGGCAGGAGTGCCGGAAGCAGGAGAAGTTTGATTTGCGGCTGAAAATCCTGCTGAAGGATATGGCGGACACGATGTATAAGGCGGAGGGCGTCGGGCTGGCGGCGCCGCAGGTCGGGGTGCTGCGCCGCGTGGTTGTGATTGATGTGGGCGATCAGGGGGACGGGCTGCTGGAACTCATCAACCCCGTCATCACCATGCGCGAGGGCGAGCAGTGCGGGCGCGAAGGCTGCCTGTCGCTGCCGGGACGGCAGGCGGTCGTTACCCGCCCGCGTAAAGTCACCGTGCAGTACCAGAACCGCGACGGCGTGCATTGCGAAAAGACGGTCGAAGGGCTGTTCGCGCGCGCGGTCTGCCACGAGCTGGATCACCTGGACGGCAAGCTGTACATCGACGTGATGGATCGCGAGCTGACGCCGGAGGAAATCGAAGGGCATATCCCGGAGGATGACAACCAGTGAGAATCGTGTTTATGGGTACGCCGGATTTTGCCGTGCCGTCCCTCAAAGCCTTGGTGGAGGGCGGATATTCGGTCGTCGGCGTGGTCACGCAGCCTGACCGCCCCAAGGGGCGCGGCAAGAAGCTCGCCATGTCCCCCGTCAAGGAGTACGCCATCCAACAGGGCATCCCTGTCCTCCAGCCGGAGCGTATCAGCCGGGATGGGTATGAGGAGCTGCTGAATCTCCACCCCGATTTGTGCGTCACGGCGGCGTTCGGGCAGATTCTCTCGCAGAAAATCCTCGATATTCCGCCGCTGGGGACGATTAACGTCCATGCGTCGCTCCTGCCCAAGCACCGCGGCTCTGCGCCGATTGCGTGGGCAATGGTGCAGGGCGACGAGACCACTGGCGTGACCACCATGATGACCGCGCGCGGCATCGACAACGGCGATATGCTCCTCAAAGCCGAAACGCCAATTGACCCTGCCGAAACGTGCGGCGAACTGACGGCGCGCCTGAGCGAAATCGGCGCGAAGCTGCTGATAGACACGCTCAAAGCCCTTGAAGCCGGGACGCTTGAGCGCATTCCGCAGGACGAAAGCCAAATGACCTACGACCCCAAGCTCGAAAAGGACATGGGCGTCATCGACTGGACGCAGGACGCGGCGGACATTGTGCATCGGATTCACGGCCTGAACCCGTGGCCCGGCTGCACAAGCGCTGCCCCCGGCGGAACGTGGAAGCTCCTGCGCGCCGAAGTTGCGGACATGAGCGGTCAGCCCGGCGAAGTCCTTGCGGCGGATGGCAAGGAAGGACTGATTGTCGCGGCGGGGAAGAACGCTGTGCGCGTCCGCCAGCTGCAAGTGCCCGGCGGAAAGCCGATGGATGCACGGGATTATCTGCGCGGTCACGCAATGGCCGCTGGAACAATGTTGAAAGAGGATACGGAAAATGAGTGACGAGAATCGACAGGGCAGCGGCAATTTCCGCGCAAACAACGGCGGACAGAAGCGTCCCGCGGGTGGCAATCGCATGAGCGGAAACCGCACTGGCGGCAAAAATTTCGGCGGCAAGAAGCCGTTCAGCGGAGAGAAACGCTCCTTCGGTGGCAGCAAGCCTGCGTTTGGCGGCGAGAAACGCTCTTTTGGTGGGGACAAGCCTGCGTATAACGGCGAAAAACGCTCCTTTGGTGGAAATAAGCCCGCATACAACGGCGAAAAGCGTTCCTTCGGTGGGGACAAGCCCGCGTATAACGGCGAAAAGCGCACCTTCGGTGGGGACAAGCCCGCGTATAACGGCGAAAAGCGCGCCTTCCGTGGGGACAAGCACAATGATGGCGACAAACGCCCGGCAAAATCGGGCTTTGGTGGGGAAAAACGCCCGTATGGGGACAAAAAGCCGCCCTTTGGTGGAAAACCGGGATTCCGTTCCGGAGAAAAGCGCCCCTACGGTGGCGGCAATGGGGAACGCCGTCCCTATCCGGCAAAACCGGCTGCCCCGAAGGTGGAGGGCAGCGACGGTCTGCCCGCGCGCCGTCTCGCGCTCGAAGTCATCCGCGCGGTGACGGAGAACGACGCGTATGCCTCCCTCGTGCTGGACGAGAAGCTGAACAAGTGCACGCTGCCGCTGGTTGACCGCCGTCTGGCGGCGCGGCTGGTGTACGACACGCTGGAGCACCTGCTGACGCTCGACTACGCGCTCAATTCGCTGATGGCGAAGCCCGACACGGACATCAAGCTGCGCAACGTGCTGCGGCTGGGGGCGTGTCAGATTCTGCTGGAAGACCGCATCCCGGAAAGCGCAGCGTGCAACACGTCGGTCGCGCTGTGCAAGGAGCTGGGCATGGAGGGACTGGCAGGCGTGTGCAACGGCATCCTGCGCAACCTCGTGCGGCAGAAGGACGAAATCAAGTATCCGGACATGGAAACGGAGCCCGTCAAGGCGCTGTCCATTCGGTACAGCGTCCCGGAATGGCTCGTGGAGCGGCTGCTGGCTGACTGGGGCGAGGACGCAGAGAAGCTCATGGGCTTCCATCAGCCGAATGCCGCCATCACCATCCGCCCGAACCTGATGAAGATGGACGAAGCCGCTTTTGAGCAGTTCCTCAATAGCAAGGTCTGGGAGAAGGAAAAGGGGATGCTGCCCTTCTCGTGGCGCATCCGCAACATGGCGGAAATCGCGCATGACGCGGGCTTCGTCGGCGGCAAGTTCTCCATCCAGAGCGAAAGCAGCATGATGGTCTGCCTCGCCGCTGCGCCGAAGAACGGAATGCAGATTCTGGATGCGTGTGCCGCGCCGGGTGGCAAGAGCTGCCTGATGGCGGAAATGATGCAGGGCACGGGGCGCGTGCAGGCGTGGGAGCTGCATCCGCACCGGGCGGATTTGATTGCCGCGCAGGTGCAGCGTCTGGGGCTTGAAAACGTGCGCCCGATGACGCGCGACGCCCTCAAGCGCCGCGAAGAGCTGGACGGCACGATGGACATTGTGCTGCTGGATGCGCCGTGTTCGGGGCTTGGCGTGATGAGCGAAAAGCCGGACGTGAAATACCGCGTGACGGCACAGAGCGTCGATGAGCTGGTGCAGCTGCAAAGCAATCTGCTGGACGCGGTCTGCCCGTATGTGAAGAAGGGCGGCACGCTGGTATACTCCACCTGCTCGGTGCTGAAGGACGAAAACGTGCGTCAGGCGGAGAAGTTCCTCGCGCGTCACCCGGAATTTGAGCTGCTGCCGCTGCCGGAGACGATTCCGGCTTCCGTGCGGCAGTATGAAACGACCGGCTTGCAGCTCCTGCCGCAGCGCGACGGCATCGAGGGCTTCTATATCTGCCGGATGCGGAGGAAAAAGGCATGACCGAACTGACAGGCATGACGCCGCAGGAGCTGTCCGACTGGTGCAAGGCGCAGGGAATGCCCGCTTTTCGCGGCAAGCAGATTTTCCGCTGGATCCATCAGGGCGCGGATTTTGACGCGATGACGAATCTGCCGGCGGCGATGCGCGCGCAGCTGAAGGAAATCGCTGTGGCGCAGCCGGTCAGCATCATTGACGAGCGGAAAAGCCAGATTGACGATACGGTGAAATTCCTCTTTGGTTTGAAGGATGGCAACTGCGTCGAGGGTGTGCTGATGCACTACCACCACGGCTATACGCTGTGCATCTCGACGCAGGTCGGCTGCCGCATGGGGTGCAAGTTCTGCGCCAGCACGCTGGAAGGGTGCGTCCGCTCGCTGACGGCGGGGGAAATGCTCGGCGAAGTGCTGGCGGCGAACCGGTATCTGGACGGCAAAGACCGCGTCCACAACATCGTGCTGATGGGCAGCGGCGAACCGCTGGACAACTACGACAACGTCTGCCGATTCCTGCGCCTGCTGCGCGAGGAGGACGGCGTGAATATCGGCTTGCGCAATGTGAGCCTCTCCACCTGCGGGCTGGTGCCGAAGATGTACCAGTTCGCAGAGGAGAACCTGCCGGTCACGCTGTCTGTGTCGCTCCATGCGCCGAACGACGAGATTCGCCGCCAGACCATGCCCGTCGCCAACGCCTACCCGATGGACGAGCTGCTTGCCGCTTGCCGGAATTACATCGACAAGACCGGGCGGCGCGTCATTTTCGAGTACGCACTGGTGGGTGGCGTAAACTGCGAGGAAAAGCACGCGATTGAACTGGCGAGCCGGCTGCGCGGAATGCAGTGCCATGTCAACCTGATTCCGCTCAACGCCGTGGAAGAGCGCCACTTGAAGGGCGTGAACGAACAGACCGTGCAGCGTTTCCTGCATAAGCTGGAGGAGCTGCACATTTCCGCGACCCGCCGCCGCGAAATGGGCGACGACATTGAGGGCGCGTGCGGCCAGCTGCGCCGCAAGACACTTACTACTCTACACGACCCGCAGGGAGAAGAAGCATGAGCCGCAAAATCCGTTTCAGCAAGGAGAGCCAGAGCTCGCTGAATGATTTCTTCGTTCACCGCAGTCCGGAACAGCCGAAGTCCAAGGCGGAAGAGAATCTGCCCGCCGGGATTCTCAGCGCCTTCCGCACGGACGTGGGCAAAGTGCGCGCAAACAATCAGGATGCGCCTATTGTGTCGGAGAAGCTGCGCCTGTACGGGGTGGCGGACGGCATGGGCGGCCACAAGGGCGGCGAAGTAGCGTCCACCAGTGCGCGCGACGACCTGCTGCGGGAGTTGGAAGGGAAAACGCCCTCGGTCGCGGCGCTCTCCGGCGCGATTGAGGAGGTCAACCGCCAAATCTACCATCAGCAGGAGCATGACGACGCACTGACCGGCATGGGGACGACGCTCTCCGTCCTCTGGATGAGCGACAATTTCGTATACATCGGTCATGTAGGGGACAGCCGTGTGTATCTGCTGCGCGACGGCGAGTTCAAGCAGATGACGCTTGACCACTCTCTGGTGGAGCAGCTGGTGCGCGAAGGCGTGCTGACGGAGGAAGAGGCGCAGAATCACCCGATGCGCAACATCATCACCCGCGCGATTGGCACGGATGAATCGGTGGAGGTGGACGTGGTGGTGGAGGAGCGCCGCAAGGGCGACCTGTGGCTTGCCTGCTCCGATGGTCTGCACGGCTTGGTGGATGACCGCCAAATGCGCGATGCGCTGCGCCAGTATGCGCCGGAAAAGGCGGCGGATGTGCTGCTCAAAGCCGCACTGGATGCGGGCGGACGCGACAACGTGACGCTCGTCATCGTGCATGACGGGGAGGAACCGGCATGAATGCGTTGATTCAGCCTGGCCGCATCCTCGCCGGCCGCTACCGCATTGATCAGCAGATCGGCGTGGGCGGCATGGCGGTGGTTTACCGCGCGACCGACCTCAATACACAGCATTTCGTCGCCGTCAAAGTTCTTAAACCGGAGTACAATCAGGATGCGGAGTATGTCGCGCGCTTTCAGCGGGAGGCGGAAGCCGCGTCGAAAATGACGCACCACAACATCGTCAACCTGCTGGATGTCGGCATGGATTCCAGTGGCAACCGCTACCTCATCATGGAGTACGTCGAGGGGCAGACGCTCAAGGACGTCATCCGCGAAAAAGGGCGGCTGAGCGAAACATCGGCAGTGCAGATTACCATCCGCATTCTCTCTGCGCTGCAGCACGCACATTCCAACGGCATCATCCACCGTGACATTAAGCCGCAGAATATCCTCATGCAGTCCGACGGACATGTGAAGGTGGCGGATTTCGGCATCGCGCGCATGGCAAACAAGAATACGCTTGCTAAGGGCGATTCCGTCATGGGGTCGGTGCACTACTTCAGCCCCGAACAGGCGTCGGGCAAGGAAGCAGGGGTCACGAGCGATATTTACAGCGTCGGCGTGACGCTCTACGAGATGCTCACCGGGCGTGTGCCGTTTGACAGCAATAACCCCGTCGCCATTGCGATGCAGCACATCCACAATACACCTGTGCCGATTCAGCAGTACGCGCCGGAAACGTCGGACGCGGTGTGCCATGTCTGCATGAAGGCAATGGACAAAAATCCGGCGTACCGCTATCAGTCCGCGTGGGATATGGCGAGGGATCTTCGCCACGCCATCAGCGGGCAGGTGGGAGAGATGGAGCCGCGCATTGTTGACGGCAGGCTTCCGGGGGACGGCGAGAGCGGCGGAATGCAGCCTGCACGCCGCCAGCCCAGCAGACGCATGGTGCGCAAAAAGCACCCCGCCAGCTGGTGGGTGATTACGCTGCTGATGTCACTGGTTGTCTGCTACGGGCTGTTCGTCGGCACGAAGGCGATTTACGAGCGCGTGGTCAACAGCGCAGTGGTTGACGAGTACATTGGCAGGGATGTCTCAGCGGCGCAGCGGCAGATTCAGCGCGCCGGACTGCGCCCGGAAATCATGGAAATCAATCACCCGACCATCAAGGCGGGTGAGGTCATCCTGCAAGCGCCGCAGGAGGGGACGACCCTGCGCAAGAATGACGTGGTGGTGCTGACTGTCTCGAAGGGGCCATCCACCCAGACCGTGCCGAAAATTACGAATTTGACCGTCTCGGACGCGATTACGACGCTATCTCCCTATGGGCTGACGCTGACGATTGTCGAATATGTGGTCAGCGCGACGGTTCCGGCGGGGCGCATCATCAGTCAAAGCCCGGAAGAAGGCAGCGTGTGCATGTCAGGCGACGCGGTGAGTGTGTCGGTGTCCGGCGGGATGGCGGTTGTGCCGAATGTGTACGGGCGGCATCTGGCGGATGCGCAGGAGCTGATTGCGGCATCGGGATTGTCGCTGAACCAGAACATCACTTTCTTGGAGACGGATGACACGACGATGCACGGGCTGGTTGCCCAGCAGTCGCCGTCGGGCGGCAGCGAGGTGATTGCCTCCGCGAAAGTGTCGCTGACGCTCTACCGCGTACCGTCGATGATGGCGCGGGCGAAGGTGCTTTTGTCCCTGCCGCAGACGGAAAGCATGATGCACGTCCGTGTGACGCTGGTGGAAAGCGGCGTGGAGTACACGGCATACGAGGGGGATTTCCCCGCCAACGCCAGCCGCGAGCCGGAGGTTGAGCTGTACGGCAATGAGCCGGGCATGTACACCTACCGCGTCTATTGCGACGGCGAATTTGCCTATCAGCAGCAGGTGAATATGGAATGAGAGAACCAGAAATGACGCAGGAATTGCAGGCGGAACTGCATCAGGGCGTGCTTGTGCGCTTCTTCGGCGGCTTTTATGTCGCAGCGGACGCGGACGGGCAGGAGTACACGCTCCGCTGCCCGAAGAAATTCCGTCATCAGCGCCTGTCGCCCCTTGTGGGGGATGCGGTGCGCTTTACGCCGGGTCAGGGCGAAGAGGAAGGCTGGCTGGTGGAAATTCTGCCGCGCAAGACCGAGTGCATCCGCCCGCCTGTGGCAAATGTGACGCTGCTGCTTGTGAGCATCTGCCCGTCGCCTGAACCGGATCTGCTGCTGGTAGACCGTCTGCTGGCGCGCGCGAAGAAGCAGGGCATGAAAACGGCGCTCATCGTCGGCAAATGTGACCTTGACGGCGGCAAACTGCTCGCCCAAATGCAGGAGGAGTATCGCGGGGCGGACTGCCCGGTGCTGGGTGTCAGCGCGCGGAACAAGGAAGGGCTGGATAGCGTTCGGGCGCTGATGCGAGGGGCGGACTGCTGCTGTCTGGCAGGGCAGAGCGGCGTGGGCAAATCGACGCTGCTGAACGCGCTGCTTGACTTGCAGCTGGAGACGGGTGAAATCAGCGAGAAAATCCAGCGCGGCAAGAACACGACGCGCTATGCGCAGCTGCTGATTCATGACGGCATCCGTGTGCTGGATACGGCGGGCTTCAGCCTGCTGGAAACAGAGAAGGGCATGGAGCCGGAAAAATTGCAGGAATTGTACCCGGAATTTCAGCCGTACATCGGGCAGTGTCGCTTCCAGCCCTGTCTGCATGACCGCGAACCCGGCTGTGCCGTCACGCAGGCGGTGCAGGCGGGGAAAATCGACGGGAATCGGGTCGAACGGTATCGGGAACTGCTGGCGGATGTCAGGCTGGCGTGGAAGAATCGGTATCAGTGACATAAAAGCAGACAAAATCACCCCGGCGTGTGACCAAAGCGGTTCACATGCCGGGGTGAGTTTCTATTCGATTAGCCGATGCCATCCCGCTCGAACTATTTCCATTTTGGAAACAGTTGCGGCAGGGGCGGAGCGCCTTTTGCGGAATTGCCCGTGGGTATTTCCATTTTGGAAACAACCACTCCCGCGCCGCTCACTTCCGCCTGAGTTTCGCCACAAAGAACCCCTCAAACCTTTCATCCGGTTTGACGCACACGACCCCATCTACCTTCGTCGGCAGCAACGGCACGTCAGTCAAGAGCGGGTGTTCAATCGGCACAACCTCACAGATGCCCATGCTCACTGCGCTCTGCACGATGTCCTCATTTTCCATTTGCAGCACCGAGCACGTCGAGTAGACCATTTCGTGCTTCTTCGGCAGCAGGGACAGCGCCTTTTGCAGCAGCACTTTCTGCGTTTTTGCGGTCTTTGCCAGCCAGTCCGCCGTCATCCGCCGCTGCGGCTCGCCGTCTTCAAGCAGCAGCGTGCCGCTTCCGGAACAGGGTGCGTCCAGCAGAATCTTGTCGAACTTGAACAGGCTGTCCAACAGCCGTGCGTCCTGCCGCATGATGTTCACGGCGCGCGCACCCTGCCGCGTCAGGTTGAATTGCAGGCGGTCGGCGCGAATCGCGTTTTTCTCGCAGGCGGTGATGAGCGCCTTGCCGCCGGACAGCGCCGCCATCTGCGTCGTTTTGCCGCCGGGGGCAGCCGCCATGTCCAGCACGGTTTCGCCTGCTTTCGGCGCAAGCACCAGCGCGGGCAGCATCGAGGAAAGCGATTGCAGGTAAATCGCGCCCGCGTCGTAGCAGGGCAGGGCGCGCAGCTGCTCTTCATTGCCGTCCGGCAGCAGGAACGCATCGTCATACCACGCAATCGGCTCGACTGCAATGCCAGCATCCGCGATTTCGCGCAGAACCGCCTCCCGGTCGCCTTTGAGCGGATTGACGCGGAACGTCGTGCGCTTGCGGACATAGCCCGCTTCAATCTCCTGCGCAAGCTCCGCGCCGTATTGTGCTTCCAGCCGCTCATGCAGCAGCGGCGGTACTTCGGGTATCATGTGTTCCTCCTCCGCCGTCAGGACACCGGACGTTCCCGGCTCATGCGGCGCTTGACTTTGATGGGCGCGAACAGCGGCTTTTTGCCGTGCTTCTTCGCTTTGCTTTTTTTCATGCGGATGCACCTCCTGCGGATAGCTTATCCGCATTTTGCAGCCGTCATTCAACGCATTTGGTGGATTTTCGCGATGTCCTCGGCGGGATTTGCGCTCTTAAACAGCGCCGTGCCCATGACCGCGGCGTCCAGCCCGCACTCGTGCAGCAAGGGCAGATTGCTAAGCGACACGCCGCCGTCCACCTCGGTCAGCCCGGTGTAGCCGATGGCGCGGAGCTGGCGGAGTTTGTCCAGCACGATGGGGTTGAATTTCTGCCCGCCAAAGCCGGGCTCGACCGACATCAGCAGCACCATGTCGCACAGGGGCAGCAGGGGGATGATAGCGTCCACCGGCGTGTTGGGCTTGATGGATACCGCCGTCTTGACGCCCTGCGCGCGGATGCAGCGGAGAATTTCGGCGCGGTCGGCGGCGATTTCCTCATGAATCGTGATGGAGGACGCGCCTGCCCGGCAGAAGGCTTCGACGTATTTTTCGGGCTGGTCGAGCATGAGGTGCACATCCAGCGGGATGGTGAAGCGCTCATGGAGCGCTCTCACAACGCTGGGGCTGAAGCTGAGGTTCGGCACGAAATGCCCGTCCATGACGTCTACATGAATCCAGTCTGCGCCCGCGGCAATCATGCGGGCAGCGGCGGATTCGAGGTTGAGAACATCGGCAGCGAGGATGGAAGGGGATACAATCATGGCTTGACCCTCCGAGTAGTCGATTGGATTCAGTTCATCATGCAAAATGCGCATCCTTGAGTATCTTTAGCGCCGCGGGGGCAATCGGGTCAGGAATCGCGGCGGGGCGGGCGAGGAAGTAACCTTGCAGCAAATCAACGCCTAAGCGCAGGACAGTGCGCAGTTCGGCTTCGTTTTCAATGCCCTCCGCGACGACCTGCATCTGGCGCGCATGGGCGTAGGTGACGACGTCCGTGACGACCTGCTGCTTGTCGATGTTGGAGTCAATGCCGCGGATGATGGCAATATCCACCTTGATGTAGTGCGGAGCGAGCAGAAGGAGGTTGTTGCTGTTGCTGTACCCGCTGCCGTAATCATCCAGCGCAAAGACCGCGGTTCCGCCCAGCTGACGGCGCTTGATGGCAAGCACCTCCGGCGTCGTTTCCTCTTCCTCGGTGATTTCGATGACCATTTTTTTCAGCATCGGGGCAAACTGACGGCGAAAATCCGCAAAATCAGCATCTGTCAGCGAAACGTTTGCAATGGAGTTGATGAACAGCTTCGCGTCGGGGGAGAGCTTGCCGCACGAGACAAGGCGCTCGAACGTCTGCGTGCCCTTGAAGAGGGTCAAATGCTCAATGTCGTACAGCCGATTCTCCTCGTGCGCCAGCTTCATGATGGTTTCGGGGGAACGCAGCAGCGGCATGTTGACGCGCATCAGTGCCTCGTAAGCCACCACATGCCCGTCGCGCGCGGAGAACAGCGGCTGGAAGTGATAGAACACGCTGCTGTTCTCCAGCAGTGCGGTGAACTCCTGCCGCAACTGCGCGTAGTAGGCTTCGCGGTTGTATGCACCAATGTCAAATTCGCGGATTTCGCCCTTGCGCTGCCGCTTCACCTGATAGAGCGCAAAGTCGGCATAGCGTTTGAGGGTCGCGAAATCGCGGCTGTCATCGGGATACCACGCCACGCCGCCGGAAATGGCAATGTGCATCGTGTCGCCGGAAGGCAGCACGGCGGTGTAGGTGGACATGGCTTCCTGCAGGTGCGTCAAATCCGCCCGGAGCGCGTCGCGGGATTCATAGCCGTGCAGCAGGACAACAAATTCGTCGCCCGAAAGCCGCGAACAGACCGCGTTCGCCGGGATATTCTCTGCAAGGCATTGCCCGGTCAGGCGGATGTAGCGGTCGCCACAGTCGTGTCCGTAGGTGTCGTTGATGCGCTTCAGGTCGTCCAAATCGGTCATCAGCAGCGCAGCATGGCGCATCTTGTCCGGGTGCGCGAACATCTCCTGTACCTTCCGCATGAACGAGAAGCGGTTGTACAGCCCGGTCAGTACGTCGTAGTCGCGCTCGTGCTCAATGCGGCGGCGCTCCTGCATGGAGGTCGTTACATCCTCCACCAGACCGACCTGCGTGCCGCGTTCTTCGCCGGAACGCAGGAGGATGTAGCGCACCGTGCCGCCCGAAGCGGGCAGGGCGTACACTTCGCCGCCGTATGCGCGGGTTACGTACTCGTGCGTCTGCTTCCAGCCGTTCAGGATGGCATCGAACCAATCCTTGTTCAGCGAATCCAGCGGTACGTCCGGCAGCGCCAAGAGGGAGAAGAAATTGTCCGTCACATACACGGTATCCACATCAGGCCGCTTCTCAAAGCCGCCGATTTCCACGCTCGCCAATTCCATAATGCGCTGGAATTTGACTGACGTGTCCAAAATCTCCTGTGAACGCTGGGTGAAGGCGGCGGAGAATTGGTCAAGCTCACAGATGCCCGTCGGGGAGAGCGTCGGCACTTGATACCGCTGATTCTGTGACGCGCTGATCTGCTTGGACAGGCGCGTAATCGGTTGTGCCAAACGCCGACTGACGATGAAGGAAGCAAAAACACCTGCCAGCAGTGTCAGTACGACGATAATCACCAGCATTTGCCGAACGCTGCCGGAAAAGCTGTACAGCTGCTTGACGGGCACAAGCCCAATCAGCAGCCAGTGCTCACCGGAGAACGGCGCGTTTCGGCTGTACAGCGCCAGCGGCTGTTCGCTGGCAAAGTAGCGTGTGCCGTCAATTGTCAGAAAGCCCTCACCGGATGCATCCTTTTGCAGTACCAGCGTGTTTCCCGCCTGAATTGCTGCGTCGGGCGAAGAGCAGACGGCGATTTGCAGCGTCAGCGTATCCGCGGACAGGTCGTCCGTCGTCGAGCAGAGCAGGTAGCTGCCGCTTCCCTCGTTCTGCAATTCATTGGTGGGCAGCTTGCCGCGCAGGTAGGGGTCTGACAAAAGCCCGATGCCGACCACGCCATACACCGTGCCATCGGAAAGTATCAGCGGCTGGGAGTAGGAAAACACGCTGCGCGGGTCATCAGGGAGGCAGAATGGAAAGCGCGTCCAGTGACCATAATCATCCGCCGAAAGCAGAGTTTTGGCGTTCCGCGCGGTTTGATAGGGAAGATAGAGAAAGTCTGATGCTTCGCGCTGATATTCAAAGGCAGGCTGCCAAGCGCTGGCAGTGTAAAGCCCTGTGGATTGCACAAGCGTTGCCGGGGCAAACTCCAGCGAAAGGTCAGCATTGCGGTCGGAATATGGACCATCCGGGTCGAGGTCGCGCACATAAATACCGGGGAAGCGCGTCCCGTCCACGCAGTCATCCAAATCGCGGCTGCAGAAAATAACATAGATGCCGCTGAGTTTTTTTGCGCGCATTTCGAACACCAGCTCCGACGAAATGGCGCGCAGAAGCGGCTCGGATGCGGCACTGCCGGAATCCAGCGTATCCAGCGAAATCGTACCGTCCGCCAAGAGCGCTTCGGTCTGACTGTTGATGTAGGTGGACAGCGCGGTCAGCTCCTGCGAAGAAACCAGAAAATTCTGCAAATATCCGCTGCGATTTTCCACCTGTTCGCACAGAACTTCCTCCGCATTGTCATCCAGCTGCGACGGCACTTGCCCGACGATAATTGTGCCGATGAGCAGGGTCAATTCAATCACCAGCACGAGCAGCAGAGAAAAGAAGCTGGTGAAAAAGACAGAATGCATTTTGCGGCTCTGCGGCGCGGGAACCATGACACTTTCACCTCCTGTTTAGCGGCAATCAGGGCGATTTGATTATTCGTAGGCCTGCAGCTTCGTCAGCGTCTCCTGATACCAGCTGTCAAAGCATTCATCCGTGAGAAACTCCGCTTCAGCTTCCTCGGCGCTCATCCCCGCGGCGATTCGCTCGACAACGATGGCACGGTCTGCCGCAGCTTTGTCGCTCAATGCGTATTCCAGCACTTTGCGCGCTGCTTGACAGCCCTCAAACGCCAGTGGTGTGTACAGGCGATTCTCATTGATCGTCGCGACCGCACCCGTCAGCACCTGCTCGACGACGGGGGAGAGCGTCAGTCCGGCGGCCTTGATGGTATCCATGTTGTTTGCCGCCTTTGTCACCGGCATGTAGCCCGAACCGACGGAGAAGCTGATGTCGTTTTCCGGCAGGGTGAACCACTTGAGGAACTCCACGCTCGCGCGCACTTTCGCTTCATCGCCCGCCGTGACGACCATGCCGGCGCCCTGCTGGACAGCAAACGATTCGCCATCCGCGAACTTCGGGCAGGGGAGCACTTTCAGCGTGATGTCATGGCTCTCGGTGTCGCTGGTTATGACACGGGAGGGGAAGAACGTGCCGCTGGAGGATGAACCGACGTAGCACAGCAGGTTGCCCGTCTTGATATCGTCGCTGCGGAAGCGCCCGGCAGCGCTGAAATAGCCCTTGATGAACGGAACGTAGTAGCTGTCCCAGAGCTTGCGGATGATATCGCGGTCGAAATGCAGCGTAAGACGCCCATCGCCATCCACCTCGAAGATGGTGCAGCCCAGCTCCTGCGCGCCGATGAGCAGATAATTCGCCATTGCGTCGCGCCCGAAGAGGGCCTTGCCGTCATCAGGCGTGTCGGTCTGCGCGTCTGTCCAGTTGTAGTAGCGCTCGGCGACGGCAAGCAGACCCTCGATGGTGAGCATCTCGCTTTCTTGCGTGCCGGTCGCCTCGGCGAAAGGCTGCCAGTCCGTTTCATTCAGGAAAAGCAGTTCGGTAGACTTGGCAACCGGGAAGATTTTGATGCTCCCAGTCTGCCCGAAGTCGCCTTCGGTGAGATAATTATCGACATATGCGGCGCGTTCGTCTGCTGTCAGATAGCTGCTGACATCAACGACCAGCCCCAGCTTGTCCAGTGCGTAGGCGGTGTCGGCGTAGGCGGAGAAGATGTTCGGCATCGCTGCCGCGCCGACTTTTCCCTCGGCGGACTGCATGACGCTGGCTTCCAGCTCGTTCACGCTGCCTTGGCTGTACGCCTCAACAATGATGCCCTTTTCCTTGCCGACCGTTTCGTTGAAGGTTTTGACGAGCGTATTGAAACTCTCCAGCAATGTACCGTTGTAGTATGTCCAGACCGTAATGCTGATGGGCTGCGGTGCAGCGTTATTCGATGAACATCCCGTGCAGAGCAGCAGGACGATGATGCAGAGCAAAGCCAACAGGTATTTCAAATTCTTTTTCATCATGTGAAAAACTCCTCTCGCCGGCGAATTCCGACGGGAATCAGTATAGCGCGTTTTCGCAGGAAATGCAAGGCTTTGCACGTCTAAGCGAGCGGATTTTCGGAAAAACTTACATTATAAATGAAAAAATGCGCCGGAGGAAAGTCCTTCGGCGCAGGGAGATTGCATCAACCTTTTATTCTGCTGATGAGACGCTCCGTGACGATCCGCATGTCCTCCGTCGTGCCAATCGTTACGCGCAGATACGACTGCAGGTGCGGCGTGCTAAAGTGGCGGACAAGGATGCCGTCGTCGCGCAGAAGCTGCTGAATCGGTGCGGCGTCATTTTCCGATGCCTTAACGAAGAGGAAGTTTGTGCGGCTCTTGAGGACGGGAATGCCCGCGTCCGCTAATGCTTGGCGGCAGATATCGCGGTCATGGCAGATGGTGGCGACGATGCGCGCAGTGTATGCCGTGTCCAGCTCGGCTTCGCGCGCGGCGGCTTGTGCCAAACGGTCAACCGGGTAGCTGTTGAAGCTGTCGCGGATGCGCCTCATGGCAGCCATCAGGCGCGGATGCCCCAGCGCATAGCCGACGCGCATTCCCGCCAGAGCGTGACTCTTGCTGAACGTGCGGGTAATTATTACGTTGTCAAATTCGCGCAGGAGCGGTACGGCGACTTCCTCCGCGAATGCCGCGTATGCCTCGTCGATCAGCAGCACTTCGCCGCAGTCGCGCGTGTACGCCGCCAAATCTCGCAGCACATCCAGTGGGAGCGCTATGCCGGTCGGGCCGTTCGGGTTCGCCAAGGCAATGGGGCAGGCAAGGCGCAGACCATCCACATCCACCGAAAAATCGGGCTTCATCGGCACAGAAGCGACTTTTGCGCCGTACAAATTCGCATAAACCGGGTAAAACGAGTACGTCACCGCCGGAATGGCGACGGTTTTGCCCGCGAAAAACGCCGCAAACGCAAACGCCAGCACTTCGTCCGAGCCGTTGCCGCAGAACACCCAGTCCGCCGGAACCCCCTCGACGGCACTGATGGCTTCGCGCAGGGCAGTCGCATCCATGTCCGGGTACAGGCGCAGGGACGCGGCATCGAACGAGCGCAGCACCTCAGCCACGCGCGGCGACGGCGGATACGGATTCTCGTTCGTGTTGAGCTTGATAAGCTTGCGGTTTTTCGGCTGCTCACCTGCAACGTAGGGAGTCAGGCGCAGCGCTAATTCGCTCTCATACATACTCATGTCCTCCTGACCGGCACGCCCTCGCGCGCCAGATATTCCTTCAAGTCGCTGATTTTCAGGATGCCGAAGTGGAACAGCGTCGCGGCGAGGGCGGCATCAGCGTGCCCGACGGTCAGCGCGTCGCGGAAGTGCTCCATTTTGCCCGCACCGCCGCTGGCAATCACCGGTACGCCGACTTCATCCGCAATAGCGCGTGTCACATCCAGTGCGAAACCGTTGCCCACGCCGTCGCAGTCCATGCTCGTCAGCAGAATTTCACCCGCGCCGCGTTTCACGCCTTCTGCCGCCCATTCCAGTGCGTCCAGCCCTGTGTTCTCGCGCCCGCCGCGAACGTACACGTCCCAGCCGCCGCCAGCGCGCGATTTTACATCCATTGCCAGCACGATGCACTGACTGCCGAACCGCAGCGCACTCTCGGTGATGAAATCCGGGTTGCGCACGGCGGGCGAGTTGATGCTCACCTTGTCCGCGCCCAGCCGCAGCAGCGCGCGAATCTGATCGATGTCGCTGATGCCGCCGCCGACTGTGAATGGGATGAACACCTGCTCCGCCACACGCGACACCACGTCCAGCATCGTGCCGCGCTTCTCGTAGGATGCGTTGATGTCCAGCAGTACCAGTTCGTCCGCGCCTGCCTCATTGTAGCGCACCGCGGCTTCCACCGGGTCGCCCGCGTCGCGGATATCCACGAAGTTCACGCCCTTGACCACCCGACCGTCGCGGATGTCCAGACAGGGGATGATGCGCTTGGTCAGCATGATTTGTCCCCCTTCCACTGCGCAAATCGCCGGAGCATATTCAGCCCGACTTCACCTGATTTTTCCGGGTGAAACTGCGTCGCCATCACGTTTCCGCGCTGTATGGCGGCGGTGAAAGTCTGCCCGTAAGTGCAGGTGGCGGTCGTCCATTCCGGCGACACATCCGCCATACAGTAGCTGTGGACGAAATAGACAAACGGCGACTGTCCGCCGTCAAAGAGGACGCACGGGCGTGTGTCGAGCGTATTCCAGCCCATATGGGGGATTTTTAGCCCCGCGTCGCGGAATTTCGTGATGGTGCCGGGGAACAGCCCCAGACCATCGTAGAAGCCATTTTCCTCGCTGTGCTGGAAGAGCATCTGCATTCCCAGACAAATGCCGAGGATAGGTACGCCTGCATCGGCGGCGGAGAGAATGGCGCGGTCGAGATGGAGCGCACGGATGCGGGTCATGGCATCGGAAAACGCGCCGACGCCGGGGAGGATGATGTGGTCGGCGGTGGAAAGGGCGGAGGGGGTGTCGGTGATGAAGCAGGGGACGGCAAGGAATTCGAGCGCCTTTTGGACGCTGCGGAGATTGCCCATGCCGTAGTCGAGGATGGCAATCATGGGGGAAAACACCTCCTTGAGGGAAAAATTCGGAAGGGGGAAGGGGAAAAAAAGCAACACGCGGAAGAATTATGGTAGTGAAACCAACTCAATCGCGCGAAAGGGATCAAGGGGAAAATTTCCCCTTGCAGGGTCAAGGGACAGCGTCCCTTGTGGGGTTTGGGGCAACGCCCCAACTGTTTTTCGGGCGACCATTCCAAAGGAAAAGTCAATAAAGGCGCAGGCAGCGAAGCGTCCCTGCCAGTAACTTCGCGCTTCCTCAGAAGCGCCCCCAAGCTGCTCTTTCGACTATTGATGCTGTGTCGCGCCAGATGGGCGCGACCAAATGGCTGGTCTTTCAAGCATAGCTGCTTTTTTCTGAAAGCAGGGAACTTCGCCTCTGCGGAGGCGACCAAAGGGCATGAAAACAGACGAATGTCTGCGGTCGCCCTTTGGAAACCTTCGGGTCGCACCCATGTTTATTGGCTTTTACCGGGACAGAACCAAACAAATCAACACATTAGCGTATTAAAGCGAAAAGTTCTGGAAAAAGGCAGGGATTCCTCTCTGCCTTTTCCAAATACCTTAGCGATACAGCACTTCGTGGCGCTTCGGGCCGTTGGAAACCATCTTAATCGGCACACCGCACGCATTCTCGATGAACTCCACATACTTCCGGCAGTTCTCCGGCAGCTCGTCATACGACTTCACGCCGCGGATGTCACATTTCCAGCCGGGCAGCTTCACATACACCGGCTTGCAGCGCATCAGCGTCGGGGTTGCCGGGAATTCCGTAATCTGCTTGCCGTCCACTTCGTAGGCGACGCACACCGGAATCTCGTCCAGATAGCCCAGCACATCCAGATTCGTCAGTACAACCTGCGTCGCGCCCTGCACCATCACGCCGTAGCGCGTCGCCACTGCGTCGAACCAGCCGACATCGCGCGCGCGGCCTGTCGTTGCGCCGAATTCGCCTGCGTCACCGCCGCGGCGGCGCAGCTCGTCACCCGCCGCACCGTCCAGCTTGGAGACGAATGCACCCGCACCCACGCAGGATGAATACGCCTTCGTGACGCACACAATGTCCGTCATGTCGCGCGGGGAAACGCCCGCACCCACGCAGCCGTAGCCCGCCAGCGGCGAGGACGACGTCGTGTAGGGATAAATGCCGTGGTCGGGATCGCGCAGAGAGCCAAGCTGACCTTCCAGCAGGATGGTCTTGCCCTCCTTGTTCGCCTGATAGAGGAAGTGCGTCGTGTCCGCGACCATCGGGCGAATCTTCTCCGCCAGCCCCTGCAGATACGGCACCAGCTCGTTCACATCAATCGGCGGCTGATGATACAGGTGCTCCAGCAGCACATTCTTCTTCACCAGCGCGATTTCCAGCCGCTTGCGCAGCAGCTCCTCGTCGTACAGCTGGCAGACCTGAATGCCCACCTTCGCGTATTTATCGGAATAGAATGGCGCAATGCCGCTTTTGGTGGAGCCGAACGCACTCTTGCCCAGGCGCTCTTCCTCCAGCTTGTCAAATGCAATGTGATAGGGCATCATCACTTGGCAGCGGTCGGAAATCATCAGCTTGGGCATCGGCACGCCGCGGGACGTGAGAGACTCCAGCTCGCTCAGCAGCGCCTCGATGTTCAGCGCCACGCCCGGCCCGATGACGTTGACCACGTTTTGATGGAAAACGCCGGACGGCAGCAGATGCAGCGCAAATTTGCCGTATTCATTGATGATGGTGTGACCCGCATTCGCGCCGCCTTGGAAGCGGACGACCACGTCGCTTTCTTCCGCAAGCAGGTCGGTCACCTTGCCCTTGCCTTCGTCGCCCCAGTTAGCGCCTACAATGGTACGAACCATTTGGAACATCCTCCTTGAGCGGCAGACAGAAACCTCTGCCGCAATTTTCGGCATTACGTCTTATTATGCAGCATGTGTCAGCCGATGTCAAGCGAAAAACAAAAGAAAGCCGAGCAAAATGTTCTTTTCAACGAAATTCCGAATGTTCGGCTTTTGATTTTCTCATCGGATTTTCATGACACGGCGGAAAAAGTATGCTATAATGATGAAAACTCGCTGTGCAAAGGGGGAAAAGTGCGGTGGAGAACTTGATTCCGCGCTGGTATCGGGAACTGGAACTGTTTCGTGGCGTGAAGCCGCTGCTGGTGCTGGAAGGGTGCGTGATGGATCAGGTACGCGTGCCGGTGACGGGTTCGGTGGCGGAGGATACGCTGCTGCCGCTGAGCGCGTTCCTGAATGCGTACCTGTCCGATGCCGGGTATGAGCAGGTGGTGTTCTATTCCAATCTGGTGGGGCTGATGAACCCGTATGCGCCGGAGATGCTGGATAATTTCGCGAAAACGAATCAGGCGGAAGTCGTCAGCGGGGCGATTCCGGCGGAGTTCAAGGGGAACGACGCGAATACCGCGCCGAACATCATCCGCCGCGCCATGATGCAGGGCAAGCACGCGACCGCCGTCGTGATGGAGATGGCGAGCCGCTATATCGTCACGCCTGACCGCCTCGACCAAATGGAGGTCAACAGCTTTAATCTCCTGCTGCAAGCGTCGCTGTCCGCCGCGACCGTCCGCACGGCGCAGGGAAAGCTGCCGAATCTGCTGATTTTGCTGGTCAATAAGCTCAACGACCTGCCCGCGTGGTTTTATCTGGACAACCCCGTTTGCAAGACGATTACGCTGGAAGCGCCCGATCGCGATGAGCGGATGCGGTTCCTGAGCGGCAGCGCGTGGCCATCGTTCTTCGATGCGGCAGTGTACCGCACGGACATGCCCTATTATCAGCAGCATCCGGACGATTTGCGCAAGCTGCGGGAGAAGTTCGTTGGGCTGACCGAAGGCATGAGCTTCACCGAACTTGATGCGCTCCGCCGTATGAGCCGCAGCCAATGTGCGCCAATTCGCGAACTGTGCAGCATTGTGGATTTGTACAAGTACGGCATCCATGAAAATCCGTGGGCGAAATTGTCGATGGAGAGCCTCAAAACGGCGAAAACGGACTTCCAGAAGCGCATCAAGGGGCAGGACACGGCGCTGGAACGTTCACTGGACGTCATCAAGCGCGCTGTGACGGGGCTGAACGGCGCGAATTCCTCCGGCACGGGCAAGCCCAAGGGCGTGCTGTTCTTCGCCGGGCCGACCGGCACGGGCAAGACCGAAACCGCCAAGGCACTCGCAGAAAAGATTTTCGGCGACGAATCCGCCTGCGTCCGCTTTGACATGAGCGAATACGGGCAGAGCCATTCCGACCAGAAGCTGCTTGGCGCACCGCCCGGCTATGTCGGCTACGAGGCGGGTGGCCAGCTGACCAACGCCGTGAAGAAGAACCCGTTCTGCATCCTGCTGTTTGACGAAATCGAGAAGGCGCACCCGTCGATTTTCGACAAGTTCCTGCAAATTCTGGAGGACGGGCGATTGACCGACGGGCAGGGTCACACGGTCTATTTCTCTGAAACGATTATCATCTTTACCAGCAATCTGGGTATGTACGTCAAGGATGCGCTGGGGCAGCGGCACCAAAACGTGTCGTATGACATGCCGTACGACGAGGTGACGCGCCGCCTGCGCGAAGCCATCGGGGACTACTTCAAGCTGGAGCTGGGGCGCCCCGAAATCCTCAACCGCATCGGCGAGAACATCGTCATCTTCGACTTCATCCGCCAGGAGGCAGGGCAGGCGATTCTCCGCGCGCAGGTGGACAAGCTCATCCGCCGCCTGAAGGAGCAGAAAAACCTGACGCTCGTTATCCCGGACGAAAGCTACCAGCAGCTGTCCGACGCGGCGCTGGCGGATTTGACCAACGGCGGGCGCGGCATCGGCAATCAGGTGGAAGCGCTGCTGATCAACCCGCTTTCGCGCTACCTGTTTGACAGCGGCATTATCGAAAACGCGACGGTGACGGTGGATGCCTTCGAAACGGCTGCCCAGCCGCCCGCGCTCCGCTGCACCACAACCAAGGAGGAAAGCAAATGACAGGCTATTCACCGCGCCGCCGCGGGTCGATACTCAGCGACATGGCGGATATTGCGCAGGACTTGTGGGCAAGCGTTCCCGAAACCGTTCCGGCGGAAAAACCGACCGCGGTTCGGGACGAACCGACCGCGCCCCACGCACCGCAAACCGCGCAGAATCCCGCAAAATCCGCCGATTCAGCACCCAAAGCCACCTATGCGGACGAAAAATCGCTGCCCTTTACCGAACTGTGGAAAGTGGGGGATGAACCCATCGACTGGACGGAAGTGCTGTCCTCCCCAATACCGACTGACGGTCTGGTTTCAGCGGAAAAGTGGGCACTCTACCGCCAATATGCCGCTAAAGTGCTCTCCGGCGACACGGCGGCATACCTTGGTGTGCTGAAAGCCGTTGACCCGATGGGCGACCTTGCGCCCTACACGTCGTCGCTCTCCGTCGCGACGCGCGATGCGGACGTGATGCTGGCAACGTTTGCCGTCCGGGACGACCTGCTGGACAGCGACGGCGAACACTACTTGTGCGGCTTGTCGCTGCGGATCGCGCGGGACTTGTTCGCGACGCTGCCCGTGACGCACGTCATCGTGACCGCGACGCAGAAGGAGCAGCCCATCAAGCGCGTCGATTTCCCGCGCAGCGCCATGCAGAACGCGCGCTTCCAGTTTGTTGATCCGGTGACGTTTGTGGGGCAGTTGAAGGAAGCATGAGCAAGTATAATGCCCTCTGGGACTATGTGCGTTCTCAGTCTGCACCGCTGCTGACGCTTTCCTTCGACGAAATTCAGCAGATTGCGGGCATTCCAATAGACCATTCCTTTCTGCAATACAAGAAGGAACTGACGGCATACGGCTGCAAGTCCAGAAAATCTCCATGAAGGGGCAAACGGTTTGCTTTGCCAAAACAGATTCCTGAACCCGCATTTCAGCCCGCTGGCGCAAGAAACGTCAGCGGGCTTTTTTCTCCCCAAATTCGCGAAAAAACAGCCCCCTGCTTCGACGCTTTTGGCCGTTTGATTGCCGTATTATGATTCCCTACGGCAAGGGAGGGGACAGGCATGACCGAAGTGCTGACACGGGAGAAAAAGGCGGCATGGACAGCGTGGCGGAGCGCATACAAAAGCGGCACGGGACGGAAAATCCTGCGGCAGGCGGGCAGAATCCTGCTGGGGGCTGCGCCGGGGTTTGCACTCGCGTTCTCGGACATATGCGGCGTGTCGGCGGGGGCGTGGGCGGCGTACGGCATGGCGGCAGCGTCGTGCGGGCTGGTGACGTACCCGGTGTCACTGGGCATCGCAGCGGCGTTTTTGATGCGGATGCTCTGGGGACTGACGACGCGCTGGGAGCTGCTCATCGGCGCGGTGCTGGTGCTGCTCTCGCCGCATGTGCTTAGGCAGAGAAACGGCGCGTTCCCGCTGATTGCGACGAGCTTGGCGCTGCTGCCGGGGGCAATCATCGGCGTGTGGCAAGGGTCGGCGGCGACGCTGCTCTTTGGCATCGGCACCATTCTGCTGGGAACGCTCTCCGCGCCGGTCATGCGCCGCGCGATTGAGAGCATCCGCGGCGGCAAAAGTTTCGAGACGCTCGAAAGCCGACTGTCGGTTGGGTATCTGCTGCTGATGCTCTTGTGCGGCGGCGCGCGGATGATGCTGCCGTATGTAAACCTTGGCGTGACGGCGGCGGGGCTGATGACGATGGCGGCAGCGGTGTATCTGGGTGTGTGCCCCGGCTGCGTGATGGGGCTGATGGCGGGCGTGACGCTGGCTTTGCAGGGACTTCCGCTGAGCGTGACGGTCGCGCTGTCACTGGGCGGTTTCCTCGCGGGCATGGGGCAGATGACCGGGCGGCGGATGGTGCCGTGCATACTGTTTGCGCTGGGAATGGGCGGAATGCTGGCGTACACGGGAACAATCGCGTGGGGAGCCTTGGGCGCGGCGGCGGCTGCTCCGCTCATCATGGGTGTGCTGCCGCGGGAGGCAGACGAATTTCTCCGTCAGCAGACGCGGCGGTTTCATCCGCTGCCCGATGCGCCGGGGGATGCGTATGCCGCCTATGCGCTCCGCCGCTGGGAAAAGACGGTCGGCGATATGGCGCGCGCTGTGCCGTCGCCCGTGGGACTGGGCGAAAAGCGCACGCCGCAGTGGTGGGAGGAGCATCTGTGCGCCTCCTGCCCGGAGCGGGCAGTGTGCGGGTGCATGAACACAGAATTGGGACAGAACCGCGCCGAATACATCTGGAAAGCGCACGAGGCGTCGGACGAGGTGTGGGCACAGCGGCTTGAATCACTTCGGGGACTGGGGTGCGCACGTCTGTATCAGCTGATGGACAGCATGAATCTGCTGCGCGCTGAGAACGCGGACGAGCAGCGCATTATCCGGCGAGCGTGTCAGCAGCGGGACATGCTGGTGACGCATCTCACTGCGCTTTCGGGCAGCGCAAGGCATCTGGCGGCGCTGTCCAGCGGCGAAAGCTGGTGGGATGAGCAGTACGCGCGCAAGCTCCGCCGCGCCTTGGCGGAGGAGGAAGCAATGGCGCGCCTGTCGTTCGTGCGGCAGGTGGATGGGCACTTGCAGGTAGCCTATGAACTGCACGGCGCAGGCAGCGCGGATGAGCAGGCGGCGCAGCTGTGCGGCATCACAAGCCGATGCCTTGGCAAGCCGATGACGATTGCCGAGCGCGAGCGGGCGCATGTCCGCCTGACGGAAATGCCACTGATGATGGTGGAGGCGGGTGCGGCGAGCCGGTGCATCGCAGGCGCGGATATCTGCGGCGATACGTTTTCACTGGGGCAGTTGCAGGACGGGCGATTCGTGGCGGCGCTGTCAGACGGCATGGGGCACGGGAATCAGGCGGCGCTGGAATCGCGTCAGGCGGTGGAGCTGCTGCGGATGTGTCTGGATGCCGGGTATGACCGGGCGCAGACGCTTACGGCGGTCAACGGCATGATGCTGCTGGCGGGGCAGGGGGAGCGGTTCACGACGGTGGATTTGTTCCTGTTGGACTTGTGGACGGGCAAGGCGTCGCTGGACAAGCTCGGCGCGGCGGGCAGCTACCTGATGCAGGCGGAAGGCTTGTCGCTGTTGGGCGGCGACGCGCTGCCGCTGGGGATACTGGAGAACGTCGAAAGCGGGGAAAAGCTGATGCAGCTGCATCAGGGGGACACGCTGATTCTGCTCTCCGATGGCGTGGAGGATGCCTATGAAAATCGGCAGTCCATGGAAGAGGCGATTCGCGACGCCTTGACGCTCGAAACTGCGCAGGATGCCGCGAACGCGATTTTGACCGGTGCGCAGTCCGGCAACACCGCCCCTGCCGACGACCAGACTGTGCTGGTGCTGCGCTTGATTCGCGCGCGGGCGGATGCGAAGATTGAGGAAATGTATCAATAGCATGAAGTGCTTTTCCATAAATCGGCTGACAAACATAATGAACGAACATACTAAACCTGCTAACATGGGTGCGAACGAGAAGCAGTCCCGAGAATGAAGAAAACGAAAGGCTTTACAATGCCGCATCAAATCAGTATAATAGACGCCGAAAGGATGATGCGGATGTGGAAGAAGAACCGCTGGATGCGTCCGGAACGGGTAATGGCGCTGGGATTTCTCGCGCTGATTCTGCTGGGCGGCGTGCTGCTGTCGCTGCCGTGCGCCGCGCAGAATGGACGAAGCATAGGATTGGGCAATGGTTTGTTTACGGCGACGAGCGCGGTCTGCGTGACGGGGCTTGTAGCCGTCGATACTGGAACGACTTTTTCGCTCTTTGGGCAGCTGACGCTGCTTTTGCTCATCCAGATTGGCGGTCTGGGCTTCATGGCGTTCGCGACGCTGACGATGATGCTGCTGGGACGAAAAATCGGTCTGCGCGACCGGATGCTCCTGCGCGAATCCATGAATACAAGCGGATTGTCGGGGCTGGTGCGCCTGACGCGCTGGTACTTGACGGCGGCGCTGGTCATCGAGGGCGGCGGCGCGGTGCTGCTTGCAATTCGCTTCGTGCCGCTGCTGGGCTGGGGGAAGGGCGTGTACTTCAGCATCTTCCACGCCGTCAGCGCGTTCTGCAACGCGGGCTTTGACCTTTTCGGACATTTCTCCAGCCTGACCGCGTTTCAAAATGAACCGTTGGTGCTGCTGACCATCAGCGTGTTGATTGTGCTGGGCGGTACGGGGTTCGCTGTGCTGGGCGAAGTCACCCGTCAGCGCTTCCAGTGGCGAGAATTGTCGCTCCACAGCCGATTGGTGCTGGGCATGACGGGCGTGCTGCTTTTGATGGGGATGACGTTCTTCTGCCTGACCGAATGGCACAATCCGGCGACGCTTGGCGGCATTTCCGGCGCGGGAAATAAAATCGTAAACGCCCTCATGCAGTCCACAACGATGCGCACGGCAGGCTTCAACTCGGTTGACCTCGCGTCCATGCGACAGTCCAGCAAGCTGATGAGCATCATCCTGATGTTCATCGGCGCGTCGCCCGCCTCCACCGGCGGCGGCGTGAAAACGACAACCGTCGCGGTGCTGGCGCTGACGGTCTGGTCGGTCATCCGCGGCGACGCGGACGTGCAGCTGGCGCGTCGGCGCGTTCCGCCGGGACTGATTCGCCGTGCGCTGGCGATTGTGAGCATCTCGCTGGCGATGGCGCTGGGCGGAACGATGCTGCTGACGCTGTTGGAAGGCGACGGACAGCCGTTCCTCGACATGATGTTCGAGGCGTTCTCCGCGATGGCGACGGTCGGCGTGTCCAGTGCCGGAACGCCAAACTTGACGGCGGGCAGCAAAACCGTGCTGGCGCTGATGATGTTCTTCGGGCGTGTCGGCCCGCTGACGATGGCAAGCGCGCTGGCGAGCCGTCAGAATCGCAATGCGTCAAAGATTCGCTACCCGGAGGAAGAGATTACGATTGGGTGACAAACCCGTGCAGGAATGACCAGTCATGCGCATACACTGTCCTGCACGACGTCCCCTCAATCAACACGCGGACGTTGTATGCAGTCGCGCTCAATTCAATCGCGCGAAAGGGAGTCCAGAGGGTCGAAAACCCTTTGGCGGGGTCAAGGGGTAGCGCGCCTTGGGTTCCCCAATCAACACGCGGGCACAGCATGAAAGTGCGCTCAACCCAATCGCGCGAAAGGGTCAAGGGAGGAACTCCCTTGCGGGGTCAAGGGGCAGCGCGCCTTGGGTTCCTCAATCAACACGCGGGCGCTGTATGCAGTCGCGTGCAACTCAATCGCGAAAAGGGAGTCCAGAGGGTCGAAGACCCTTTGGCGGGGTCAAGGGGCAGAGCCCCCTGGGTTCCCCAATCAACACGCGGGCGCTGTATGCAGTCGCGCTCAACTCAATCGCGAAAAGGGAGTCCAGAGGGTCGAAGACCCTTTGGCAGGTGCAGGGCAGAGCCCTGCCGGAGTCCAGAGGCAGAGCCTCTGGCGCCTCCTTCAGAAAGGAATTGTTATGAAGAAACAGAAGCAGTCGTTTGTGGTGCTGGGCTTGGGGCGCTTCGGGTCGAGCGTGGCGAGGAGCTTGTGCGAATTAGGACATGAGGTGCTCGCGGTTGATCGAGACGAGAAGCTGGTAGAGGCCATCGCGCCCGACGTGACGCAGGCGGTTCAGGCGAATGCCGTGGATGAGGATGCGCTTGCGGAACTCGGCGTGCAGAACTTCGATGCCGCCATCGTCGCCATTGGCACGGATATCCGCGCCAGCATTCTCGCAACGGTTTTGCTCAAGGAAGCTGGCGTCCCCAAAGTCCTCGCGAAGGCCGTCGATGACCTCCATGCCCGCGTCCTCTATAAGGTCGGCGCTGACCGCGTTATCTTCCCGGAGCGCGATATGGGGCGGCGCGTCGCCCGCTCGCTTGTCGCGCCCAATATCCTCGACCTGATGGCGCTTTCCGACGACGACCAGATTGCCGAACTCACCCTCCCGACGGACTGGGCGGACAAAACCATCGTCGAACTCAACATCCGCCGGAACTTTGGGGTAAGCGTGCTGGGCATCCACCGCGGCGGCAAATTTCTCACTTCACCCGGCGCAGAAACAATGCTGATGGCGGGCGATGTGCTGCTGGTGATGGGCAAAAAGGAAGCGATTTCCGCTGTGCAATAAGGAGGAAGCAACATGAAAACGCGCCCGGAAGCGGACTTTTCCTCGCCCCTGTGTCAGCCGTACGAGGTGCGGCAAGGGGAACACGGCGTGCTGCTGATGCACGGGTTTGCGGGTTCGGCGGCGCATATGCGGCCCCTTGCGGAAGGAATTGTGCAGCAGGGCTTTGGTGTGCGCACCATCAACCTGCCCGGTCACGCGACAACGCTGGAGGATATGCGCCGCTGTTCGTGGCAGGATTGGCTGAACGCGGCGAAGGAAGCCTTCCGGGAAATGAAAGAGCAGTACCGCTTCGTCAGCGTGACCGGGCTGAGCATGGGCGGATGCCTGACGCTGATGATTGCCGAGCAGAGCGACCCGACTGCCATTGCGCCGATTTCCGCGCCGATGGGGGTGCTGAACCGCTGGTTTCCGCTGGCACGATTCGCCGCGCCGTTTTTGCCGGAAATCAGCTGGCAGGCACGCAAGGACGACGCACTCACTCCCGACTACGACTTGGGGTATACCGGATTTCCGACGAAAAGCGCGGTGGATTTGCGCCGCATTATCCACGAGGCCCGCGATAACCTCTGCGCGGTCACCTGCCCGGTGCTGTGCGTGCAGAGCAGCGGCGATCAGGTCATCACGCCTGACAGCGCAGATGTGATTCTGCAGGGGGTGCGAAGCAAAACGAAGGGCGTGCTGCGCTTGGAGAGCGTGCCGCATGTGTGTACCATCAGCCGGGAAGGAACGCGTATTGTACAGGCGCTGGGGGCATTCTTCCGAAAAGCGGAAGAATCCGAGCGCGCATAAGTGATACTATTACCAGATTCACCTGCGCCATCTGCTTGCGCATTTTCATCTGGAAATAGTATGAAAAGCCGCTGGAAGTGCGAAAATGCACTTTACACAGCGGCTTTTTCTTTCGCCTCGATTTTACATAATCGCCGTTTGGAAGTTTACATTCCTCCGGTAGAATACATCTTGTTCAGAAGAACAAGACGAAGAACGAGGAGGAAAACAATCATGAAGAAGTTTCTTGCAATCCTCTGCGCGCTGGCGCTGTGCTTGATGTGCGCAACGGCCATGGCGGAGGGCGAAAGCCATCCGAAGTATGTGTTCATGTTCATCGGCGACGGCATGGGCAACCCGCAGGTGACTGCGACCCAGTACTATCTGGGCAGCATCGAAAACCCGGACAGCAAGTTCCCGGTTCCGGCGGATTTGTCTTTCACCAAGTTCCCGTACCTCGGTCTGGTGACCACCTACGACAGCTCTTCCTTCTGCCCGGATTCCGCTTCGACAGCTACGTCGATGGCTTCCGGCAAGAAGACGCTCTCCGGCGTCATCAATTATGATGAAACGCTGACTAACCCCTACAAGATCATCACGGAATACGCCAAGGAAGCGGGCAAGAAGGTCGGCGTAATTACCTCCGTGTCGGTCGATCATGCGACTCCGGCAGCGTACTACGCCAAGCAGCCCTCCCGCAACGACTACTACGACATTGCCCTTCAGGCGCTGACCGGCACGACCGTGGATTACCTCGCGGGAGGCGGCTTCAAAAAGATGAACGGCGCGGATGGTCAGCAGAAATCCCTGCTGGATGTCGCAAAGGAAAACGGCTGGGTGATTCCGACAACGAATGACGAAATCCGCAGCCTGACCGCGACGAACGACCGCGTGCTGGCGACCAATCCGGTGCTTCAGGACTCCAAGGCGATTCACTACGAAATCGACCGCATCCAGAAGGAGGTGGCGGGCGAGGATGTGCTCTCTCTGGCGGATTTTGTCCGCAGCGGCATCAATGTGCTGGATAACGACAACGGCTTCTTCATGATGTGCGAGGGCGGCAAGATCGACTGGGCGGGCCACGCCAACGACGCGGCGACTTCCATCTACGACACCATCGCCCTGTCTGACGCGGTGCAGGTTGCGCTGGACTTCGCGGCGGCGCATCCGGGCGAATGCCTCATCATCGTCACCGCTGACCATGAGACCGGCGGCATGACCATTGGCTTTGCGACTACCGCTTACGACACCCACTTCCAGTACCTCCAGAACCAGAAGACCTCCTTCACTGCGTTCGATGACGTGATTTCCGAGCTGAAGGAAAACGGCGCAACCTTTGAGGATGCGATGGCGAAGGTGGAAGAGCTCTACGGTCTGACCACCAAGGAAGGCGAAGCACTTTCCCTGACTGCGACCGACGTGGAAAGCCTGCGCAAGGCGTGGGACGTCGCGATGGGCACGCAGGAAATTGACAAGGCGGAAGCCTCCCTGCTCTACGGCGGCTACAACCCCTTCTCCATGGCGGTGAGCCACATCATGAACAACAAGGCTGGCCTGTCCTACACCTCCTACGCGCATACCGGCCTGCAGATTCCGGTGTACGCCTATGGGGTGGGCGCGGAGAAGTTCTCCGGTCTGTATGACAACACGGGCATCTTCACCCGCACGATGGATGCGATGGGCTTGACCCCGGACGCGGAATAATCACAGCAAAATCAAAAAGGGCAGGGGATGACACAATGCCATCTCCTGCTCTGCCCATATGGGGGAAAATGAAAATGGAAAAGACGAAGCGACAATGGAAAAACAAGCAGAATTGGCTGATGTGCCTCGTCATGCTGATTTTCTGCGGCTTGCTCTGCCTGCTGCCGGACGAGCACCTGAACATCACCAGTCGCTTTCCGCGCGAGAAGGTGCGCATCGAGCAGGTGGACAATTCTATGCTGGACGCCATCGGCATTGTGTATAACGGCGTGCAGCCGTGCCGGGTGAAAATCCTCACGGGCGATTATGCCGGGGAAGAATATCAGTCCTACAACTACCTCAATTCCGCGCTCGACAAGGACAAGCTGTTCAAGGCGGGCGACATCGCGTGGGCAATGATTCAGCCCGGCAGTGGGCAGGGTGCGCCGGTCGTAACGCTGATTGACCATTACCGCATCACGGCGGAAGCGGGTATCGTGGCGATTCTGGCGCTGCTGCTGATTGGGTTCGGCGGCGTGATTGGCTGCGGCGCGATGGTGTCGCTGGTCGCCAGTGCGGTTATCGTCTGGAAACTGCTGATTCCACTGCTGCTGGACGGCGTGAATCCCATGATGGCATCGTTCGTGACCGTCATCGTGCTGACGGTGCTGATTGATGTGCTGGTGGCGGGGTTCAGCCGCCGCTGCCTGACGGCGATTCTCGGCTCGGTTGCCGGGACGGTCGTCACCTGCCTGAGCGCGTGGGGGCTAACGATTCTGCTCAAGCTCGACGGCGGCGATTTGCCCTATGTTGTGCCGCTGCTGAGCCAATCCGCCATGCGGGTTGATACGCGCAGCCTGTATATCGGCATGATGTTCCTTGCTAATTCGGGCGCGCTGATGGATTTGTCGATGGACATCAGCGTGTCGATGGAGGAAGTGCACCGCCACAAGCCGGACATCAGCCGCCGGGCGCTGATGAAGTCGGGGCTGCTGGTCGGGCGGAGCGTGTTAGGCACAATGACGACGACCCTGATGCTGGCATATTCCGGAAATTACCTGTCGATGCTGATGTATTTCGCCGGACAGGGAACGCCGCTGATGGACATCATCAACCTGAAATATGTCGCTTCGCAGCTGCTCAACACGCTTGTTGGGTCGTTCGGCTTGGCAGCGGCGGCACCGCTGACGGCGCTGATTGCCACGGGCATGTATCTGCAAAAGCCGAAACCGGCTGAATTACGCGCTGGGTAATACGCGCGTATACCGCACGTCCCGCACGGGTTCACCGCCGATTTTGTAATCGACCGCGTCATCCGTGCGCAGAAAGCCATGCTTGCGGTAGAAGCCGTCGGCGATTTCGTTGCCGTCAATCGCCCAGAGGTAGAATTTCTCATAGCCGTCCAGCTGCATCAGCCGGATGACTTCCTCCAGCAGCTTGCCGCCGATGCCTTGACGCATCGTGTCCGGCAGCAGATAGAGCGACACAATCTCGCACCAGTCGCCGTAATCCTCGTCGCGCCCGCGGCCGTAGATGCAGCAGCCGACGGGCTTATCGTCGTCATAGACCATCAGCCCATACAGCTGCCCGCTGGACAGCCATGAGCGGATGGATGGCACCCAGTATTCATCGGGCAGACGATCCAGATAATGCTGGGCGATATGCCCCCGATAGGTTTTACGCCAGCTGGTAGCATAAATGTGGCTGATAAGCCCCGCTTGATCAGCGGTTGCGTCCCGAAAAGTCAGCATCGCCATGCACCTCCTTCAAATAAAACGGATGAATTGACGAATTTCCTGCCTTATTATCCCGCAAGAATGCAAAAAAGTCAAGGGGAACAGAGACGAAGCGTGTCGATAGCATAAAAAAGAGGCTGGATGCAAGCATCCAACCTCTTTGCTTTTCTTGACGATTGCAAGAAGGCGAAACGTAATTCCGAAGAATTACTTGATTTCGCATTCGCCGCCGACTTCCTTGAACTGGGCAGCCATCTTGTCGGCGTCTTCCTTGGACAGGCCTTCCTTGACGGTCTTCGGGCCAGCCGCAACGGCTTCGACGAAGTCCTTGGCTTCCTTCAGGCCCAGACCGCATACTTCGCGGACGAGCTTCAGAACCTTCAGCTTCGCAGCGGCGTCGAAGGACTTCAGCACCACGTCGAACTCGGTCTTTTCTTCCGCAGCGGGAGCAGCGGCGCCAGCAGCGGGGCCAGCAACAACAGCGGTCGCAGCAGCGGACACGCCGAACTTTTCTTCCATAGCCTTGACCAGATCGGCCAGTTCCAGCACCGTCATAGACTCGACGGCAGCAATGATCTCCTCATGAGTCATGTTGATTCAGCCTCCTATATCGGTTGATATCGTAATGAAAACTTGTCGTTGTTCAGACCGCAGGGGCGTAAAGCCTCATGCGGCATCGGCGCGGATTATTCCTCGCCATTCTTCTGCTTGCGGATTGCATCCACCACGCGGACGAAGGACGCCACGGTGTTGGTCATGCAGCCAAGCAGCTTTGCCAGCAGCACTTCGCGGCTGGGCAGGGTCGCCAGATGCTTCACAGCAGCCACGTCGAGGGTTTCCGTACCCAGCACGCCGCCAGTGATCTTCAGGCTTTCCAGCTTGTTCTTTTCGATGTAGTCGTTGATGATCTTCGGGCCGGACACAGCGTCCTTCATAGAGAACACGAAAGCGTTCGGGCCGTTGAGCAGATCGTCAAGACCGGTAATGCCCACCTCATTCAGCGCGCGCAGAACCAGACGGTTCTTCAGGACGCAGTACGCGGCGTCATTCTCACGGCACTGCTTGCGGATTTCAGTTACCTGCTCCACAGTCAGTCCGCTGTAGCTGCAAATCACCACAGACTGGGCATTCTTCAGCTTTTCGACGATGTCAGCAACAGCTGCCACCTTCTCCGGCTTCACCTCATGCACCTTGCTCATTTCTTGCACCTCCTTAACGGTTTGGGAGTAAAAGAAAACCCTTGCAACAGGTGCAAGGGATGAGCAAATTTCATGCTATATCCTTCACACCTCGGCAGGCGGAGCAAACTCCTTTACATCCTTGCGGATACCGGCTGTCTACGGCACAGGTTTCTTCAAAACCTTGTTTATTATAGCAGGGCAATCCCGTTCTGTCAAGCCTTCTGCGAAAAAAATCCGCACAAGCGGCGAATTTCCGCATAGACTGCGATGGAGGGGAGGAATGCGCATGTGTGACAAGACGTATAACGTGCTGAAATGGATGGCGCAGCTGCTGCTGCCCGCGATGGGGACGCTGTATTTTGCGCTGGCGAGCATCTGGCGCCTGCCATACGGTGAGCAGGTTGTCGGCACCATTACCGCGGTGGATACGTTTCTCGGCGTGATTCTGGGAATTACCACCGCACAGTATAAGCAAAAGCAGAAAACCGACGCGGCGTGAGTAAGCAATATGGCGTGAGTAAGCAATATAATGAAGAAACCCGCCTGTCCAGCACGACAAGCGGGTCAATTCTTGCGGAAAAAGTCAACTCCGAAGGTGCGCACACCGAAGGTTTCCAAAGGGCGATCGGAAAGCCCTTTGGTCGCGCCCGCAGGCGCGATTCCCCCTGCTCCATAAAAAACAAGCATGAAAAAGCGATTTGCCGGATGCACTAAAAACGCATTCCCCTGCGCTTTGCAACCGAAGCGCTTATTCGCACTCAATGCCATCCGAATACAGCACCAGCTGCGGCTGCTCTTCGTTCGCGGGCAGATACCGCCAGCATTCCTCGCCCCCGGAGGTGTCTACCAGAATGCTCCACACCGCGCCATTGTCAAAGCACAGCGTCACATCCCCAATAGAATCCACCATCACCGTGCGGACGATGAAGCGGTTTTCAATGCCTGTCAGCACGTCGTTCAGCTCCACAATGCGGTCATCAAGCCGGTTCGCGCCCAACTCGTCACAGCGGTAGTCATCCGGAATGACATCCTCCTCCAACCCCTGCTTGCGCCACAAATCCCACATGGCTTCCGACGGCTGGAAATAGTCACTTCGCGCCAAGGAAACCCGCCCATCCTGCACCAGACGATAGTAGCATTGCAAGTGCAGGGATTGTTCCTCCTGCACCTCGGTCGTCAGCGCGCGCGGCGCAAACGACAGGCAAAGCAAATCCGCCGTGCGGGAGAGGTTGATGAGGGTGCAGCCGACCAAATCATTGAGCTTCTTCTGGACAAAAAGCATGTCCGTGTTGTTCATATTAGTCCCTTCCAATTTTCCACTGGGGATTTACTTTTCGCCAAAAGCGTTCAGCACCGCCTGCGCCATGCCGCCCTTCTCGCAGTGCGCCGTGTGGCGAATCGGCAGGGAACGCAGTGCCCTCACCTGCTGCGGCACGGGCATCCCCGAACGCGCTTCCAATTCATCCGAGCAGGCAAATGCATCCAGTCCGGCGACGGCGTTCTTTCCGGCGACGGCAGTCAGCACATCGGCGGCGAACTTGTAGGGGCTGGCGGTGGACACGATGACCGTCGGAGTCGAATCGCCCGACGTCTCGCGGTACTGGCGCAGAACGCGGCTCGCAACGGCGGTGTGCGTATCCATCAAGTAGTGATGCTGCTCGAACACGCGGGCGATTTCCTCCGCGCAGTCGCGGTCATCAGCGTACCCGGCGGCAAAGACGCTCAGCAGCCACTCCTGCCGCTGCTGACCAACGGCGTAGGACTGGCTCGTGCGCAGCTGCTGCATCCAGCGGGCAATCAGCGCGCCGTCGCGGTCGGCGCATTCAAACAGCAGACGCTCCAAATTCGAGGAAATCAGGATATCCATCGAGGGGGAGGTCGTCTTGAAGAACTGCCGGCGCGTGTCGTAAACGCCGCCAAGGAAGAAATCCGTCAGCACGTTGTTGCGGTTGGAGGCGCAAATGAGCTTCTTGACCGGCAGCCCCATGCTCCGCGCGTAGTAGCCCGCGAGGATATTGCCGAAATTGCCCGTCGGCACGACGAAATTCACCTCGTCGCCCAGCGCAATCGCGCCCGCGTTCAGCAAATCGGCATAGGCGGAGAAATAATAGACAATCTGCGGCACGAGGCGGCCGAAGTTAATCGAGTTGGCGGAGGAAAGCACCTTGCCGCGCGCGTTCACCTGCTGATGGAAATCCGCGGAGGAGAACAGCGCCTTCACGCCGGACTGCGCATCGTCGAAATTGCCGTTCAGGGCGATGACGTGCGTGTTTTCGCCGCCCGTGGTGGTCATTTGCAGCTTCTGCACGTCGCTGACGCCGTCGGTCGGGTAAAAGACGGTGCAGGATGTTCCCGGCACGTCCTTGAAGCCTTCGAGTGCCGCCTTGCCCGTGTCGCCGCTGGTCGCGACGAGAATCGCCACTTCGCGGTTTTCGCCGTTCTTCTTGGCGGAGAGCGTCGTCAGGTGCGGCAGCAGCTGCAGCGCCATATCCTTAAACGCGAGCGTCGGCCCGTGGAAAAGTTCCAGCACATGGGTATTGCTGTCGAGCTTTTTCGTGGGCGCAATCGCGGCGTCATCGAACTTGGCGGCTTCGTAGGCGCTGGCAATTGCGTCTGCCAGTTCCTGCGCATTGAAATCATCGAGATAACCACGGAGGATGGTCAGCGCGCGGGCGCGGTAGTCGAGCTTGGTCAGCGCGGCAATGTCCGCCAGCGTCATCTGCGGGAACACCGCCGGGACATACAGACCGCCATCGGGCGCAAGACCGCGCAGGATGGCTTGGGACGCCGTGACGCAGGCGCCGCCGCGGGTGGAAATGAATGACATGGAAATCACGCTCCTATCCGCAGGGCGATGCCTGCTGGGTTGAGGGCAAGAAGGGGTTCTTGCCGAGTTTCTGGACTGCTTTTCTTACCTAATAATTTAGCAGCGATTATGTAGCAGCTGCGAAATACCAAAAGGGCGGCGGCTTACATGCTCCGCCGCCCTCGTGGGCTGTTCCAATTAGATGATGTAGCCCTTGCAGAAGTCGGGCAGCGCTTCGGGATCGGCGCTGACGGACAGCACGAACGTCACATCATGCTTCTGCGCGTACTTTTCGAGGCTGTCGAAGAACCACTTCGCGTCGGCGAGGTCAATCTTGATCAGCTTGAGGAACGCGTCGATGAAGACGGTCTTGACGTCGTAGTTGCTGGCGAGCATGCCGCCGAGGAAGCCGAGGAACATTTCCGCGCTGGAAACGCTGTACTCTTCGACGTTGACGAAACGAACCGCACGGTCCACTTCGTACATATAGCTGTCGTTCTTGTCGAGGAAAACGACGTTGCCGGAGCTGGTCTTGACCGCGTTGTTGGTCATGTCAATCAGCCGCTTGGTCTTGCCGGAGCCCTTCTTGCCTGCGATAATCTGAATCATGGGTAAACGCCTCCTTGTGAGTGAGAGTTTCGTATCTCTATTATAAACCATTTTGCGCCCGGATGCAATGCCTCTGATGAATTTCCTTTGTGTTCGGGAGAAAAATTCACCGCTTTTATGGTGACGTGTCCTCCTCATTGCCGGGTGCATCTGTATCATTCGCCATGAGGGTCAATAAATCCTGCTTCTTCAGCGGCGGAAGTTCACGTTTTTCATGACCGGGGATGGACGTGTCGAGCTTGCAGACTCCGGCGCAGTCGCACCACTGGCAGGCGTTCCAGTCTCTGATGACGGCGGGGGACGGGGTGATTTCGCCGCTGCGGATGCGGTCGGCCAGCTCCGCCGCCATCTTCTTGGCGTGGGCAAGCAGTGCTGCCATTTCCTCCGACGTGTAGCCATCAGACGAGGAAGCGACGCTGCTATCCGCATTAAAGATTTTCGTGAACGAATATCCCGGATTGGAATCCAGTGCTTCCACCACGTCCACATCCGCCAGCACAATGCCTTTCAGGTGCAGCTTTTTCGCAATCGCCTTTTCCGCGGATTCCTTTACATCCGCCGTATCTACCATCGGGTCTTGAATCGTGAAGTAGAATGCGCCCGCCGGATTGCCGTCCAGCCCCTCGCACGCGGCTTGCAGATACAGCAGCAGCTGCAATTGAAGCCCGTACCATAGGCGCGTCGGGTCAATGTCGCGGTGGCTGCTCTTGTAGTCGGATACGAGCAGATACACGCCCTCGTCGCCCTCCCAGCGGTCGATGCGGTCGATTTTGCCGCGCAGGGCGATTTTCCGTCCATCATGCAGCGTCAGCACCACCGGGGGCAGCCCGTCCTCCTCGCCAAACACAACTTCCTCGCCGACGGTGCGGAAGCGGCTGTGCTGCGCGTGATGCGTGAACATCCACGCGGCGCGGTGCACCGTTCGGCGGTACTTCTCGCCCTGCAGGCGCAGGGACGGCGTTTCATTCAGCGGACCATCTGCCCACGCGGTCGTCAGCGGCAGCAGTACCGTATCCATCAGCGCGTGGATTTTTTCGTCCGGCAAATCCGGAAAATCCGGCTCCTTCAGCGCAAGGGCAGCGTACCCCTCCATCGCGGCATGGTAGAAATCGCCCACATCCGCCGGGTCGAACTCGTACTCGCGGCGGATGACGGGCTTCAAGCCGTAGTTCACAAAGTGCCGATACGGGCACTGCGCGAAGCCCTCCAAGCGGCTGATGGACACCTTGTCCTGCGTGAAGAGCCGCCGCGTGTGGTCGCGGGAGAGGAAAATTGCCGTGCCGTGGCGGTTCAGCGCATCCAGCACTGCCTGACAGCGGCTGTGCCACTCCGGGTCGAAATACAGCCAGCGCAGGACGTTTGCCCATTGCTCCGGAAGCGACGTGTCTGTGTCGACAGCTTGCCGCAGGTGGTGCGGCAGTGCATCCAGCGCCATGGCGGGGGAGAGCGGTGCGACGTCGTTTGCCAGCACGCCGCCGGATACCACCATATGCGGGAACAGCTGCGTCATGTCCTCCAGCAGCCCCGCCGGACGAAACGCCGTGCCGTCCTGCCCGCCCTGCGAACAGGTGACGGTCAGAAAGCGACGGGGGAGGGATAGTGTACGGTAGAAGTCCGACTGCCGCAGGGCGCACGTCTCCTGCTGCGTAAGACCAATCGCGCGCTGCGCCAAGTCGCACAGCGTGCGCCGCTCCGTCTCGGACAGGAGCGAATCCGCCGTACTGCCCAGCGCGCCGTCCTGCATTCCCATGACGAGCAGCGCATCAATCCGCCCGGTCATCAAATGCCCCGCTTCGCCGATCATCACCGTGTCCGGCTGCGGCGGCAGGGACGAAATCGACGCGCCTGTCAAACCTGATTCCACGAACCGTGCCAAATCCCGCTGATTTGCCTTTTGCGTGCTCAGCAGCGCATACAGCTGATCAAGCAGCGTCATCAGGATTGTCCATACCTGCCGATTCTGCGTTGCTTCCGCCGCCATCCCGCGCGAAAGCAGCGCTTCCTCGCGCGCCATCAGGCGGTCATACGCATTGGTATCCTCCAAGAAGCGGAAAATTGCCTCGACGGAATCCCCCGCTGTTTTTGCGCGGCGGAGCGCATCCCGAAGGGCTTCCACAGGCGAAATCAGCCGGACGCGCAGTTCGTCCATATCCGCCGCGTCGTCGCCATAAGGGAACGGACGCAGCCACTTGCCGCGGTTGATGCCGTGCGTGATGGCGTAGTTCTCCAGCGAATCGGCTTCGTCGCGGGTCAGGGAAGAAAAGCCGCTTTTTGCCACTTGCAGCACATCCGCGCGGAGAAATCCGCCGGAGATGCAACGCAGTGCGCCGACGAGCATCCGACTCAAGCCGTGCCGCGCCGCACTGTCCTTCCGCGCCTGATAGCAGGGAATCCCCGCGCTTTGCAGCGTGACGGCGAGGATGCCGGCCATACTCTGCGCATCCGCCAGCGCGACCGCCATATACTGCCACGGAATGCCGCGCTCGTGCCAGCTTTGCAGCGTCTGCGCGGCGAAAGCGGCTTCGGCATACGGGTTTGCGGCGGCATGGAGCGTCAGGGCGGACGCGTCGCCGGGGTACACCGCGCCGTCACGGGCGAACAGGTGCGCTTCGAGGTGGCGGAGGGCTTCGTCGCGCTCATCGGGTTCGCTTGGCAGCCACTTCCACTGCACGGGAATGCCGCGCTGACGCAGCCATCCGGTCAGCTCCGCCGCACTCCTGCGCTGGGAGGTGAAAACGTGCCCGTCGCTTGCAGTGTCCTTGTCCATCGTGAACGCAACGACCATGCGGGTACACTCTGGCGCGGCAGTCGCCAACAGGACGCACAGCGGCGTTGGCAGCATGTCAAACTGGTAGACAAACACGGCGGCATCGCGCATCAGCCCGCTTTCCGGCAGCCGTTCCACCAGCTCAAACTGCTGCGTCGGCTCATCCTGAAAGCGCTCGGCAATCAGCACGTCATACGTCTGCCAAAGCAGCAGCAAATCATGCGCTTTTGCCTTCAGTGCGCCGGATGGCAGCTCCTCCGTATAGGCGGCAAATTCTTCGCTTGACAGCCCCGTGCGCTGGAAGTCCATCAGCAGCGTGGACAGCTTCTCCGGCAGCCCGGGTGACAGCGCGACGCGGCGATAATAGTGCAGTTCCTCCTGCTTCAGGGAAAGCGCCTGCGCCAGTGCCATCCGTCGCCCGCTTTCGTCCAGCGCGGCTTTGGGCGAATGGCCTGCGCTCTCCCGGATGCGCCGCCCCAGCCTGCGCGGCGACAGTACATCCAAATCCAGCAGCCCCGGCAAATTCAGCTGCTCCACCAGTTCCCGCTCGGCTTGCAGGGTGTACTGCTCCGGCACGAGCAGCAGGACACGCTGACCAGCTTCACGGCATTGGCGGATTTCTTCAAACAGGCGGGACTGCGTCTGCCCGGCGCGTGCGCCCCAGATTTCGACGGTGGTCATAAAATCCCCCTCACAAAGCGGCAAATGCGGTCAAATAGCGAATCGCCTCCGCGTCATGGCGGCGGTTAAACCCATGCGCTCCGCCGTCAATCAAGTGCAGCTCCGCGTTCGCATACGCTTCCGCCGCTTTTTTCGCATAATCAGGCTTGACGATGCCGTCCGCCGTGCCGTGGATAATCAGCACTCGCCCGGTGTACGGCGCAATCTCGCGGAAGATATCCATGTGCATGACAGCTTCGGGATAGCAGCGCCCCAGCAGCATTGGCCCGCAGTGAATCTTCTCCGGCAGATTTTGAGGGTCGAAGTGCGCAAACATCATGTGCCCCGCGCGCGCATCGTCAGGGATGCAGAATGCCGGATAGAACAGCACGAGCCTGTCCACCATCTCCGGGTGCTTCGCGGCAGTCAGCGCGGACACCATGCCGCCCTGCGAGCAGCCCATCAGCAGCAGCGTTTCGCCGGTATAGGGAAGCGACTGCGCATAGCGGATGACAGCTTCCAAATCCTGCACCTCAGTCAGCACCGTCATGTCCGTTGTCGCGCCGTCACTCCGCCCCAAGGGCGGAACGCTGCCGCCGCAGAAATCGAAGCAGTACGCACAGTAACCAATTTTAGCCAGCACTCGCGCGTACTGCCGGACGGTCTGCTGATTCGCCATAAAACCGTGGCAGACAATGGCAATCGGGAGCTTTTCGCCATTCGGACGGTACTCCGTGCCGCGGATGGTCAAATCGCCGCGCAGACAGGAGAACGTCCGACGACGGATGGGGGAGGAAGAAAGCAGCATCGAAATCGCCTCACGGAAGATTGTTTCTTCTATTGTAGCATAGACCCGCGAAAATGAAAAGAGGGGGCAACAAGACTTGAAGCGGCAGGGAGAGACGTGTTATAATGGAGCGAACCCACAGAGAATGAAGGAGTACATACACGATGAGCAATTTCCGCCGCCCGAAGAACCTGACCACCCGCCGAATGCAGGAAACGCGTCTGAATCCGCCGAAGGAGCATTCGACTTCCCCGCGTCCGGCGCGCGAAATCCGCTGGAACTGCCCCGTCGCGGCAAAATGCGGCGGATGCCAGCTGACCCGCCTGTCCTACGCGGAGCAGCTGCAATGGAAGCAGCAGCGCGTGGCGGAACTGCTGGACGGAATCTGCGAAGTCCGCCCGATTCTGGGCATGGACGACCCGTTCCACTACCGCAACAAGGTTCATGCCGTGCTGTCAGTGGACAAGACGGGCAAGCCCATCAGCGGCGTGTACGCCATGGGGACGCACCGCGTCGTGCCCGTGCGGCACTGCCTGATTGAGGATCGCCGCGCCGACCGCATCATCCAGACCATCGTCGCGATGCTGCCTGCCTACAAGCTGCGCATATACAACGAGTACACGCATCGCGGCTTTCTGCGCCACATCCTCATCCGCACGGGGCATGTGACAGGGCAGATTATGGTCGTGCTGGTGGCAACGAGCCTTGAATTTCCGGGCAAAAAGGCATTTGTGCAGGAGCTGATTCAGCGCCACCCGGAAATCACGACCGTCGTGCTGAACTGCAATCAGCGCGAAACCAGCATGGTGCTGGGCACGAAGGAAATCACCCTCTATGGCGAAGGGTACATGGAGGACGAGCTGTGCGGCAAACGCTTCCGCATCAGCCCGCAGAGTTTCTATCAGGTGAACGCGAAGCAATGCGAAGTCCTCTACCGCACGGCGATTGACGCGGCGCACCTGACGGGCGCAGAGACCCTGTTGGACGCATACTGCGGTACGGGTACGATTGGCCTGTGCGCGTCGGACGGCTGCAAGCAGCTCATCGGCGTGGAGTTGAATGCCGATGCCATCCGCGATGCGAAGGAGAACGCCCGCCGCAACGGCGTGGAGAACGCGCGCTTCCTCTGCGACGACGCAGGGCGCTTCATGCAGAAGCTCGCCAAGGAGGGAAACGCGCCAGACGTAGTGATGATGGATCCGCCCCGCGCCGGCAGCGACCAGAAATTCCTGCAAAGTCTGCTGATGCTGAAACCAAAGCGGGTTGTGTACGTTTCCTGCAACCCGGAGACCCTCGCAAGGGACTTGCGCGTGCTGGTGGACGGCGGGTATCAGGCGGAATGGGCAACGCCGGTGGATATGTTTCCGGGGACGGAACATGTGGAGTGTGTGGTGGCAATGACGAAGAGGGGATAAACACCATCGTTGATGATGAAAAGCATCGAGGAGCAGCGTTTTGAAAGGAAAAGAAAAATGACAAAAGATGTGTCAAAAAAGAACGATAAGAAGGATGCTACGCAGAAAATAGAGGGTATTATCTGTCGCTTGAAATCTAAAAGACTGCAAATGCCAGATGTTCCGGAAGAATTTCGGATGCATCCAGATATTCTTAGGGCAGAGAGAAAACTTGAAATAAGAAAAAGTGGACACCGTGGATTTGATGTTATTCGTCAATTGTTTTTTGTTGAAGAAACATGGCGTTATAAAAACAGGGCTGGCGAGTATGTATCCAGAGAACATACGGAAGAATTTGATTCTTTTCAAGAGTATTATGCGTTTGTGGATGGAGACATCTATGAAGATGCCTGCTATTATCAATGTTTGTTTGATGACGAACTCATTGCAGCCTTCCAGCTTAATTTAGAGAAATTGATGGCGCGCAAGTGCTTTGAAACGCAAACAATTGATGAATTTATAGCGCGGGAAAAGCCAGAAAGTGGTGATTGTCCAGAAAAGTCAGAAATCATGAAAGCCTATTTCTGTCGTGCATTTCATATCGGAGTATTTTGGTATAATCAGGCTGGTGAAAAAAATAAAACAAGCAGAACGTGAATTCAAATATTTTTTTGACTTTGCAGCATTTCTTAAAGGTGACTTATCTGATGCGGATTTGCTGTTCTGTGATGGAATCAAGCATTTATCAGATACACAAGGGTTGAATCTGACGGATGCTCGGCTGACCAGTGAACTGTGCGAAAAATTCGGCATTGCATACTTAACATATGAAGCGGATGAAGAACTCCTCCAAACATTTCCACAGACTGAAGCAAATGAAAAAGAAACGGCATTGATTTTGAAGGAATCCAGAGAACTGGCAGAAAACAGTGAAGAAGAATGCTGGTCAAATGAAAACAGAATCAGGTATATATCAGATTTGCATCTAAACCAGCGAATCCAGAATGCAAAGTGCAAGTCGATTGATGATGTGTGCTACACGATGCAGAAAATTGTTGACACAATAGTACGTGAAAGCTACGGATTAACCCTAATTGCGGGGGATGTAGCATCTGACTTTCGGCTTTTCAAACTTTTTGTGAGAATACTGAATCGAAGTGCATACACAAGTTGTCAGCAATATGTGTTTGTTTTAGGCAACCATGAACTTTGGAGTTTCGCAGGGAAAACGGTGCGCCAGATTGTCAATACCTATCGGAAATTGCTTGAAGAACATGGTATGTACTTGCTTCAAAACGATTTGTTTTATAAAAATGATAAGGATGACATGGGAATGATCCCTTATACGAAACTGATGCGCATGAATCAGGAAGAGCTGTGCGCGAAATTGCGCCGTGCACGATGGGTGATTCTGGGCGGAATTGGTTTTTCGGGATATAATGAAGAGTTTAATGCCGACACTGGCATCTACCGTAACACAATTGACCGGAAAACGGAAATCAAGGAAACCCAAAAGTTTGAGAAACTCTATAACAGACTAACAGGCATGCTAAAAGGAAAAAATACGATTATTCTGACACATATGCCGAAAGCAAACTGGTGTGCAGATAAAGAGTATCATGAGAGTTTTGTGTACGTCAGCGGCCATACGCATCGAAATGCTTTTTATGATGATGGTGCAATCAGAGTTTATGCGGAGAACCAAATTGGCTATCATAATGATAATGTTCATTTAAGAAGTTTCCTGCTGGACGGGAAATATGACTATTTTACTGACTACAAAGATGGTATCTATGAAATCACGAAAGAAGAGTATCAGGACTTCATGCACGGGAAGAATATTACTATGCAGTTCAATCGAGAAGTGGAAGCAATTTATATGCTGAAAAAAATCGGTTATTATTGCTTCCTTTGCAGAGAAAAAACAGGAAGAGTAGTGCTTCTTAATGGTGGAAGGGCAACCACAACATGCATTGATCAACTCGAATACTATTATGATCATATGGATAGAATGGTTGCAGAGATTCAGAAACCGCTTAGACTATTCACGGCATATCAAGAGCAAATTGCGAAGGCTGTGAGACAAATTGGCGGTTCGGGACGAATCCATGGGTGTATTATTGATATAGACTATTACAATCACTTATATATTAACTTGAACGATATATCTGTGACACCATACTGGGCAAGTGATATGGTTAATAAGAGAGTATATCCGAGCATTCCGGCACTTTTGAAAAAAGAATGTCCGCATTTATATGAAAATTACAAAAAACTCATAAGTAGTGATGAAAAAAACGCATTGAGCATTAGGAACGCAAAAGCAATTAGTGAGAAGCCAACAGTCTATCTGGAAACTGATATTTACAAAACATCGCGAAAAATTAGTGAATTACAGAAAGTCAACTCAAATATATTGGTCAAATGGTATGCTCATGTGCTTGCTGGTGAACAAGATACTGTTGAAAAACTGGAAAAATGATAAAAATACTGCGTGAAGATAACTAATTCCTGGACTGTCCCCCAGACCGTGGACGGTCCAGAGACATTGAAACATTTTGAAATGATTTGACTTCAACATATCATGATGATTCTGATTGGACACTTGCGTTGAAGTTCAAGGATGATATTGTGCCGGACGGAAAATATTCAGCAATTATGACGGCACATCAAGGATCTTCTGTGAATGTCAACGAATATTTGAGCCAAGTGGGAACCAATATTTGAGCCACTAAT